>ERZ506905.241-NODE-241-length-27700-cov-58.4189_pt1 | contig 27700 bp, 27 predicted proteins | sample MGYA00513175_ERZ506905 | MGnify/ENA metagenome assembly ERZ506905
ACACAAACTGATTATAGCACAATTAAAACACAAAATCCATATTCTATTGCAAATGCCAATCGCCATTATTTTCTATATATATTGCTCATTCTAAATCTCCTATACTGAGTATTCATCACTGCTTCGACTACTATAATGATTCTCCCATGCAAATCACACCTAAGAGCAGATTGAGACCAATCACCGCTAGTGACTATCTGCACTGTTGCAATTAAAGCATAAAAAAATCCGCCTAATGTTCCACGACCAGACGGATTTCTTAATAAGTTCGTTTTATACTGTCGGTGCAACCATCTACTGCTGCTCCTCTTATTTTTATAATATCCTGCAATCAGATTAATTGCAAGACTTTTCGAAATAATTATGCTACAATGAGAACGGTGCTGCCATAACGGTAGGCGGTTGGATATCTTTGGTCTCGGCTACCAATTCGGCAAAGATATTTCTAACAGAAAAGACCGCCCCTAGTCTGGAAAACTGAGCGATCTTTCTGATACCAGTATATATGGGCTGACCGTCTATCGGCAGCACCTTCTTTATGTCCATTATACCTTTCAGGGCTGTTAATTGCAAGTCCTTGGGAGAAAAAGAAAGATAAAAAAAATGTAGCAGAAATACGAAAAAAATACCTAAAGCGTCCACTAGAGGGCTTCAGCAAAAAAGAAATTCAACAAATGACAGATGAAGAAATTCTAGACATGGACTACTTTTTAAACAAAGATGATCCTTTTGAATAATTATTTGACTAATTCTTCTGTTTGCGGTGTCATATTTTATTATTTTAGATTCATTATCATGATAATGAATCTAAAACTTTCCTATAAAGCAAGAAATCGATATCCTCTTGGGTTTTAACTTCATTACAATCTCCCATTGTATTCCCCTTCATAAAATTCAAATTCACACAACAGACAACATACTACTTGCTGAATTGCTTCAAATCTATCAGCACCCGGTCAACCTCCCAGGGGGGGAGATGGTGGTATATGGTATATTCCACTTATCCAGCACAGCCACTACCTGCCGGTCCTTTTCCTTGGCCTGTTCCAGATCAGTTTCCTTCCTGCCGTCCATGCTGCTGATGAACTCATCGTTTCTCTGCAGCAGGTAGTTTATATTCTCATACCTGTTGAACTCCTGGATAACCAGGGCATCAGTAGGCTCCCTGTTATAAATTATGTTAAGTGGCAATGGCGAATCACACACAGCAAAGTCGATACCGTACTTGTCCAGTGTCCTAGTACGATGAGCCTGTTCTGCGAAGAGGTATAGCTGATCCTCCACAATATCCGTGGCATTCTGATACCAGAGCCATTTGGCAAACTCCCCTACCAACTCAGTCTTGAAGCCCATACGCTTCAGCCGGGAATAAATATCTGCGGCAATGGTGCCCCTGCACCACCATAAAAATTAATAACCTTCATCAAGTCTCCCCAAAATACTCTCTACATCCAATGGGGCTTTCCTGCTCATACAAAGGAAGGCACTTCACCCCAAAACTGCTACCAAAGGTATTATTTATTCAATCTGTTTAAATAGTCAATATAATCTGGTTCAAGTTTTATATAACATGGACCGAATGCTCCTGAGGCTATCTCATATGAATGAAAGGTAATACATACAATGCCATCACCAACTAAAAAGTAATCATCAGGAACCCTTGTTATGGATTCTTCTTTCAGACTTTTTAGTTTAGTCCCATCTTGTGCAAAAGAATGACCGCTTTTGTACAAATCTAGATCTTTCGCCGTTGCGTTGACATAATGATACAAAGGAATTCGATTCCCTGTGTATTTATCGTAAACCAAATCAACATTGCTCCAATGATTACCATTCCCCGTATAAGGCATCCTGTATAGGTAAAGAGAAAGAGAGATAACTGAGCTATCCTCATAATGCAATTTATAGATTCCACCGCATTTATAGTAGCCTAGTTGAAAATCCTGACGGAGTTCGTTTATATACTTTAAAATATCGGTGTTAATCTTCTCTTGAGCAGTTGGATTATTTTCTACAATTACTGTTGGATAAGCAAGACTCCAATTAATCTGCTTTTCATTATTTTCAGCTACTTGGGCTGATGCGGATGCATGGATGAGCAGAATCCCTGTGAGAATAATTACTAGTTTAATAATTTTATTCATTAAATCGCCCCTATTCATTTTTTGCATGTAAATTACAAATGACCTCTACTCCCCAAACACGAATTTATTTAGAGTTTATCACGATTCACAGTAGTGTCTTTGTTTTTTTGATAATATCAACCTAGTATCTTTTGCAAATGAAGAGGAGAATACCTATAAGGAATGAAAGTCCTCCAAGTAAACAATTGTCAAGTAAAAAAAATATGATACCAACTATAATAGATGCTACACCTATACATCCACTTTTATAATCTGTATACGAACTTGTATAATTTGGCTCATATATTTTTACTTTTTTTGTATATGCTTGCCTCAAATAATAAGTTGGTAATTGGCCTTCATATTTTTTCCATAAGCCAATAAATATAGTCTTATATGGAGTATCATTAGGATAATTCTCATATAGCGTATCAGCGACCGAAAGCACGATTGTATAAATACTTCCTTGTGGATCTAAACTTTCAGCTTCTTTATTCTTTTTAAGTTCAGCTCTTTCTAACTCAACTCTTTTACGATCTAGTTCTTCTGTTAATCTTTCACAATACTCAACTATTTCTTTTATAGATTTATACCTCTGGCTCTCATCAATGTCGGAATTTTTCAATCTGCTTATGCTATTATTCGATACAGTATTAAAAGAAGCAATATCATGAATAGGATATTCAGATACATGCGAACGAATATCGCAATATTTAGAATAAAAATATGCTTCTATGTTATCAGGTTCTTGTAATAAAATCTTGTCATAATAATCTTTTGCTTGTACGAAATTAATATCATGCAAAGCCTGTGACGCTAATTTTTTTAAATTCGTTAAATCAGCCATCTCTGATTGTATAATAGTAGCTCCATTATAATTATTATTTATTGTATAGTTGTGGATAGCTTTTTCTACAATAAATGGAGTTCCGCAAAATTCACATATTGCGGCATCTTTTTCATCATTAACCTTCAACTGTGCCCCACATTGTGGACATTTTGCTGCTACAAATGGCATAAATTTATCCTCCCTATATACAATGATTCTCTTATCAAGAACATCTTTCTTAATTGTGAATTATCAAGCTGTATGAACATTCCTTACCTATACGGCCACCTCAAAAATAAGTTATAATCGCTTTTATTTACTTCTATCCACAGGCTTCCATTGATTATCAAAATCTGTATATGTCAACTTAAACATTTCTCGCATCTTATCCAAAAAATCACTCTCAATATACACTCTATTATTTATTGAAGTAGCACAATCGAAATCAAAATAAACATTATTAGATTTCAAAATTTTATTCATGGTATCTTCTGATATAACAAAGAATCTTGGTAGAATATACCGTACAAAACCAGGATCATACAATGCTTGTGCCGAATATATATATACTTATCATCAGGATTATTAACTGCAAGCAACTCCATCTTGATATCGTCTATATAAAATCTAATCACAGGATATATTTTTCTGTTTATTTTTGTATTCCATAAACGCAGCCAATACTCTATACTTCCACTTTCTGTTACATATTTCGTAAAAGTAACTTCCATAGATGGATTCTCTGTTGCCATACAACTATATGATACCGCTCCCGGTGCTTCTGGTTCGACAGATGCCCTTACATCTGATACAGATTAAAGATGCCCATAAACAGAAATAACCGCCCTATGCCTGCCAGCTAAGCGGTTAAATCTGCAATAGTTAAACGGGCCAACCGTCTATCGGCAGCACCTTCCTTATACTTATTGTACCTTGCAATCGAATTAATTGCAAGACATCGCAGGACACCTCGTCATATTTTTTTACTTCAAGCGAATTAGCTCGTACTGGCGGGTGCCCATGCCGATTTTTTCGCCGTGCTCCAGAGTTTCCTTCCAATGTACATTAGGATTGCTATCCAACCAATGGTCGTGATGGCAATGCCAGTCTGGCTTAGCCAGATTGTCTCCCAGCTGGGAATTGCGGATAGGCTCTGCCTGCTGACAAAGGTCGGCACAAGCCTGATCCAAGGCAATAGGATCAAAGGAAGCAGTCATGCCGATATTTGGCAGAATAGCAACATCATTCTCCCCATGACAATCACAATTTGGTGAAATATCCATAATCATGTTGATATGGAAGCATGGTCTATCCTGAACCACCGCCTGAGCGTATTCTGCCATCTTCTTATCCAACAGATCTCCTGCATCCCACTGCTCATTGCGGATAGCATCAAAATTGCAGGCACCTATGCAACGGCCGCAGCCCTTGCAGGCATCATGGTCAATAACCGCCTTGTGGTCCACATAGGTAATAGCATCAGAACCGCACTCCTTGGCACATTTCTGACAGCCACGGCATTTATCCGGATTCACTACCACCTTGCCGGAGGAATGCTGTTCCATCTTGCCAGCACGACTGCCACAACCCATGCCAATATTCTTTATAGCACCACCAAAGCCAGTAGCCTCATGGCCCTTGAAATGAGCCAAGCTGATAAATACATCTGCATCCATTACCGCCCGGCCAATTTTGGCTGTCTTGCAAATCTCGCCATTCTTTACAGGCACCTCCACATCATCAGTACCCTTCAAGCCATCGCCAATAATAATCTGACAACCAGTAGAAATGCTGTTAAAACCGTTAATATTAGCACATTCAATATGCTCCAAGGCATTCTTACGGCTGCCTGGATACAGGGTATTACAATCTGTCAGGAATGGCAGACCGCCCTGCTCCTTCACCAAATCTGCAATAGCCTTGGCATAATTAGGCCGCAAAAAGGACAGATTGCCCAGCTCGCCAAAATGCATCTTAATAGCTACGAACTTTTTATCAAAATCAATATTCTTAATGCCAGCTGCAATACACAGGCGCTGCAGCTTCACAGTCCAGCTGGTACCAACCTGAGTACGGAAATCTGTAAAATAAACCTTGGATTTTTCCACGAAAATTCCCCCTTGTAAATATAATACACTAAGAATAGTATAACACCTAAACCCGGCTTTAAGTCAACTAAATATCATGAAAATCCAAACAGAATTTCCTAGAGCTAAAATAGGGTGTTCCCCGCAATAGCTCTATCAAAATTTCTGATATTTCTTCCAAGCCCCAGTATAGTCATGAATCCCAAATTTATCCGGATTGAACACAGGGTCCTGTCCCTGAGCCTTCTGTCTTTCGTAGTCCTTTAAAATAGCCACAGCCTTAGGAGCCAGCAAAATAATAGCAATGATATTGGCCCAACCCATAAGACCATAACCTATATCGCCCAAGGCCCAAATGGCATCTGCATTAACCAGACAGCCAAAAAAGGAGGCCAGCACAAATACCACCCGTACAGCTGTCAAAGCTGTTTTGTTACGCTTAAACAAATAACGGATATTGGTTTCTGCCTGATAGCAATAGCCTGTCAAGCTGGTGAAAACAAACATAACAATGATTATGGCCAAAGCCTTGCCACTCCAAGTGCCAAAGGTATTGATCAGGGAATACTGAGCCCATTTAATGCCTGCCTCAATATTGCCTACACTGTTTACCAGCAAGCCTCCCTGTCCATCAGATACATTATAGGTGCCAGTCAGCAGTACAATCAAGGCGGTAGCTGTACCAATCAGGAGAGTATCTACATAGATAGAGCAAGCCTGTATCAAGCCCTGCTTGGCAGGATGGGAAGTTTCCGCTGCAGAGGACACTATGGCTCCACAGCCCATACCAGCCTCATTGGAATATATGCCTCGCTTAACACCCCAGGACACAGCAGAGCCAATAATACCTGCAAAGAGGGGATCCAAACCAATAGCAGAGGTAACAATCATGTGAAGCATGGTTGGAATCTGTTCCCAATGACTAACAAGGATAAAAGCGGCAAAGCCCATATAAAACAAACACATAAAGGGTGTCAAAAACTCTGCCAGCTTGGAAATACGACGAATACTGCCAAAGATAATAAAAGCCAAAAAAGCACAGCAAATAAAGCCTACAATCACCCTATCCACAGCAAATGCTTCCTCAAAAACCAAAACCAGAGAATTTATCTGCACACCTGGCAACAGAAAGCCGGGGCCTAGGGCTGCAATAATAGCAAAAAGCTTGGCATAGGGCCTGCATTTCAAGCCATGCTCAATATAATAGGCAGGTCCTCCCATAAACACCCCGCTGGAATTGCGGATTTTGTAGGCCTGCCCCAAAACAGACTCCGTAAAGGCCGAAGCCGCCCCAATAAAGGTAATTATCCACATCCAGAAAATAGAGCCAGGTCCGCCAATAAATATAGCTGTGGCCACACCAGCAATATTCCCCATACCTACCCTTGCTCCAACAGTGGTGGCAAAGGACTGAAAGGAGGAAATACCATGCTCGCTTTTTTTGTCACCAAAAAGCAGCCGCAGCATATCGACAATAAGCCGTACCTGGGGAAAGCCCAGCCGCAGGGACAAATAAAAGCCTGCCCCCAGACACAGCCCTACCAGAGCCATGCTCCAAATTAAAGAATCCAATTGATTTACTACAGTGGAAAACACTTCCATAAACTCATACACCTCATAATTATATATAAATTTATTAACACCATGCTGAATAGCCAGCAAAAATTATTCTATATAATTATATATTTTTCGTCAAATAATGGAAAATAGTAAAATTCCTAATATATCCTTGTTTAACTTCTGGGAAGAAAAAGGATTGCAGGTAGGAAAAACATGCACAAAAAAAGCGGGTAGGAAAAAAGCACCTACACCGTTTTTTTGTAGTTTTCAAGGAATTTAGTTCAAAGCACTGCGGACATTTGCCAAAACTCCCAGATGAACATCCATAGTAAGATTATCTACCGTTTCCTCTGATTTCTTGGTACAGCCATCCACACTGCCAGCTGCCAGCATTTTCCGCAGCATAGCCACTTCTATAGCATCCTCTGGCAAAAGATTTTGGGCATGAATACGGGAAAGAACTGCGCTGACACCCCAGCCCCACCAATTAGAAACACCGCTGACCAGGGCAATATCTGCTACCTCCTGAGCGCAAATATTCTCCCCATGAGGTACATATTTTTCGATGGTTTCCCGCAAAGCTCCCATACCCATTTCATTGCCACCATCACCAATGGAAATAGTCACAATGCCTCTGGACTTGGCAGACTCAATCACACTGGAGGCATCCACAAACATAGGATCAATGACACCGCCCCGCATATTATGATAATGTCCATCCATAGCCTTCCCTGGCCGTTCAATAGTTATAACATGACTAGGCCTTAGAGCATCCAGCTGCTCCGCCATAAACTCCTCCACCTCATACTTAGGCAGCATCAAGGGACGACATTTACAGCCTCTTTCCGTAAGAGCTGCATTAACAATCCAGTAGGCCTCCTCATCAGTCCAAACTGATACCGGCACCCCTACTGCTTCAAAGGCGTAGGCCAGATTAGCCGTACCAAGGGGCCCATCGGTTTCCCCCGCAAAATTGTGCAAGCCCAATCTGACAGGAAAGCCTGTCAGCAGCACTACTCCACTGACCTGCTTCAAGGTGCTTTCCAGTTTATCTATAGGGTTGATAGGAGCATTTTCCAACAAGCCTCTATGTCCAGGGTCAAAACGCATTGCTTTATCTAAATTTGTATAAAAATCCATAGAAAACACCTCACAATTTCATTCTATTTACTTATGGGCCTTTTTAGCCTCTAAAAAATCATTAACAGCATCATTTGCCATATTGGTAATAAACATATGGCCAGGAGCATGGGTTATTACCAAAGGCAAGCCTGCTTCCTCTATAACTGACTGAGGGGTAACGCCACAGCCCCAAAAAACAGGAATCTCCCCAGGATAAATATCCACAGCATCGCCATAATCTGGCTTCATCAAATCCATTATGCCCAGCTTCTCCGGCTCACCAATATTCACCGGTGCTCCATGTACATTAGGAAATCTCCCTGTAATCTCATTGGCTCTCTGGGCATTTTCCGGTGTCATAGGCCTCATGCTCACCACCAAAGGTCCATGAAAAGGCCCAGCCGGCTCCGTCATTACCTTGGTGCGGAACATAGGCACATTCCGCCCCATAGTAATATGCCGTACATCTATGCCCTCCTTAATAAGAGCCTCCTCAAAGGAAAAGCTGCAGCCAATAAGAAATACCACCATATCATCCTGCCAATAAGGAGTAGCATCTGCCACTTCCTTTACCAGCTTGCCATTAGCAAAAATACGATATTTAGGAATATCTGTTAGAATATTGGCTCCCTTTCCCATATCCTGCACATAGGGACTGCCATGTATAACCTCCAGCAGAGGACAGGGCTTGGGGTTCTTGCGGGCAAATTCCTCAAAATAACCAGCATATTTCTCTGGCATAATTACCAGATTGGCCTGAGCATAGCCGTTACACATACCAGAGGTCTGCCCGGTAATCTCCCCAGAACGAATTTTCAACCAGATATCCTCTGGTTTCGCCTTGCTATAATCAATCATTTTCCACCCAACCTTTCTCCTTTAGTCCAGAGGCTCTACAACTACATCATAGGCCTGACCATTTACACGCATTTGATACCTTTTGGCTTTAGGACTGTAACCGGTATATGATTTTTCCACCGCCCTATCAGTGATTTGCTCTGCCAGCTTTTGCCAGCTATCTGCCCACTGTCGCAAAAGGCCTTGGGCTGTCTGAACTGTAATAAAGGCAAATTGGATTTTCTGTCCCGGCATAGCCTGAGCCAAAAGGGGCAAATCCACTGTAGCTACCGTTGCTATCTTGGGATAACCTCCTGTGGTCTGATGGTCTGCCAGCATAATAATAGGCTGTCCATTAGGGGGTATCTGAATGGAGCCAAAAACGATACCATCCGTAATCAAATCCTGCTGCAGTTTTTTCTCCACTGGCCTGCCCTCCAGCCGGTAGCCCATGCGATCAGCATCATTGCTTATGGTATAAATCTCCTGGGTAAATTTCTCCAGCTCCTGAGAAGAAAAATATTCCTGCTGAGGGCCGGGAATAATGCGAATTACCAAAGGCTCCTGCTGAGATAATTTTTCCTGCAACCCAGCACAAATCTCCTGAGCCTGAGGCAGAACCAACTGCCCGGCTAGCATTTTCCTGCTATCAGTCTCTGGTTTTCCCATTGGCAGTATATCTCCCGCCAGGAGCTTTCGTCCCTGCCAGCCTCCCAGCTTTAGCTTCAAATTGGTACTGCGGCTGCCCTGTACCTCTGGTACATCTATACCGCCAGCTACAGCAATATAAGCCCTCATACCCTGCTTCTGACTAACCACCTTGAGCCTTTGTCCCTGACGAACCACCAAGGCTTTATAAGGTGCAACGGCATGTCCATCCAGCTGTAGCTGAGGCACACCACCAGTAACCGCCACCAAAGTATCCTGCTGAAATTCCAGCTCCGGCCCGGCAAAGGTACTTTCCAGCACTGCTGCCATAGGCGCCCCAAAGGGATTAGTTGCAAAATCTACCTTATTGCCTACTAGCAGATTGGCCAGCAAGGCTGCTGGATAATCCATAACGCCAGAAACCTGCATACCCCCAGCCTGCATCCCATAGCGACCACTATCCTGTACAGTGGTTAATAACCCACCATTTATAACCTTGATACTCATTTTATCATCGCCTTGTATTCTGCCTGAGAGATAGGCTTAAATTTTACATACTGTCCAGCAGATAGCAGCACTGGCTTAGGCCGGTTCCCATCATATAGCTTTAAGGGCGTTCGGCCTATAATCTGCCAGCCTCCCGGTGACTCCACAGAATAAATACCTGTCTGACCACCTGCAATTCCTACACTGCCAGCTTCAATTTTCAATCTAGGGGATGCCTTCCGGGGGGTAGCCAACTGAGGATTCATACCGCCCAAATAGGGAAAACCTGCCACAAAGCCCAGCATATAAACGGGATATTCTGGCTCGGTATGTATATCTATTACCTGCTGTGGACTAAGCTGATGGTACTCTGCCACCTCAACTAAATCCGGGCCATATTCTCCCCCATATACCACAGGAATCTCCACTACCTCTTTGGTGCCTGTCTCCAATACCTCTATATGTTCAGCCATTTGCTGCAAGGTCTGAGCCAATTCATCATAGGAGATAAGCAAAGGGTTATATTCCACCAACAGAGAGCAATAGGTAGGTACCATTTCCACAATACCTGCCAGCTTCTCCTGTTGAATGGCCTGATGTATTTTGTCCCGTAGAGCCATTACCCGCTGGTTTATATCCAGCTCAATGGCCTGTCCAAATTCCACGGCTATGGCTCTATCTCCCAAGGTCAGCAGCCGCAGGGAGATATTGGCTTTGTTCTTTTCCATAAACTCCCACCACCCTTTAGGCTAAAAAATTCTTAATGGCAATTCCCTCAGCCTGCAAGGCTGAACGAATAGTGCACACCAGCTCAATGGCCTGGGCATTGTCACCGTGGACGCAAATACTATCTGCCTGCAAAGGGATTTCCTTGCCATTAATGGAAATAACCTTGTGCTCCTTGGCCATCATTACAGCTCTGGCAGCAGCCTGCTGAGCATCATGGATAACCGCCCCCGGCAGCTTTCTATTAACCAAGGAACCATCATCATTGTAGGCTCTATCAGCAAATACTTCGCTGATCACAGGCAGACCGGCTTTTTCCGCCTCCGTTAGCATGAGAGAACCAGCCAGCCCCATAAGGCGGATATTGCTATCCACACTGGCTACAGACTGCGCTATAGCCTTTGCCAAAGCCTCATCCTTGGCTGCCATATTATAAAGAGCGCCATGAGGCTTCACATGCTGTAGCTTTAGTCCCTGAGTCTTCACAAAGGCCAGCAAAGCTCCCAGCTGGTATTTTACATAGGCCACAGCTTCAGCAGGAGTAATATTCATAGGCCGACGGCCAAAGCCCATTAAATCTGGAAAGCCGGGATGAGCACCTATGGCCACACCATGCTCCTTGGCCAGGGCTACAGTTTTCTCCATAACCACCGGATCACCAGCGTGATAGCCGCAGGCAATATTTACAGAGGAAACATGGGGTATTACCTGAGCATCCAGCCCAATGGTATATGCCCCAAAGCTTTCTCCCAAATCACAATTCAAATCTACACAGCTCATAATATATGCTCCTTCTCTCCCTATTACCTACATGGCAAATAGCCTTGCTAAATTAATTTTCTGTGAAAAACCTGCCTTGAAAACACAAAAGGGCCATCAGCCAATAGCTTGATATAGCTACTGACCGATTGGCCCATTCCAATCAATATATTTAATTTGTTAGCGATTTTCTGCTATCAATAATTAGCAATTTTCGCCTCTAACATATGCTTAGTCCAACAGGGTTGCCTTGCCGGTATAATCCAGATATTCCTGAATAACAGCCTTTTCAATACGGCTGAGAGTTTCTGGATCCTTGCCGCCAACTTTTTTGCCCTCAATCTCAGTGGCATGCTGACACATCTTGGAGGAAGCGGTAACAATAACCTCATCTGCATCATAGAGCTCTTCCAAGCTAAATGGACGCTCCATAACGGTAATTCCCAATCTGCGGCAAGCCTGAATCATATGAGTCTTGGCAATACCGCGCAGAATAAACTGATCATCAGGATGACTGATAAGCATACCGTTTTTGAGTATCTGCACATTGCTGTGACAACACTCTGTAACCAAGCCATCGCGATGCAGTACACACTCATCAGCTCCCAAAAGGGTAGCCTCCTGAGTACCAGCCACTGCTGGCAGCAGATTCAAGGTTTTGGCATTGCCATGCTGGAAGCGGGTATCAGGACGAACAATCAGCTTCAGCTCCTTCTTGGGATCCCCAGCCTTGGACTGCTTAATCCATACCCAAAGCTTGCCAACCATGTCCTTGCTATAGGCATGATCTCTAGGTGCTATACCGCGAGTTACCTGCCAATATACAAAATGAGTCTCTCCCTCTACCTGCTTCAGAAGATCTGTCAAGAGCTTGCCCAGCTCCTCTTTCTCCATAGGCACCTTTATATCAAAGTAGTTGGCACTGGTATAAAAGCGATCCAGATGATCCTCCAGCAGATAAACTACATGGTTGCCACCGATAGTTGCATCATAAACACCATCGCCAAAGAAATGTGAGCGGTCATTAAATGGAATCATTACCTCATCAGGGGTACCAATCTTTCCATCATAGTAAGCTAATTCTTTAAACATATAATCACCTCATAACCAAAATTCTAAGGCATATCTGTTTTTCACAGTTATTACTATAGCACAGACCTGGATATTTGACTACATTTTTTTAGTATAACAAAACATGTATACAATGTACTATTATTATGCATAGTATATACTAGCGATAATTCTTTTCCCATACATGCTGGGTGTGCAGCAGTTTTTCTGCCTTTTCACTAAGAGGTTTTTCCAAGAAATCCTTGTACAACTGCTGTACCTGTGGATTCTCATGGGAACGGCGCAGCTTCCGCTTCTTGTCCAGATTATAAAGACGCTGGCCTCGCTGAGGTGCCCACTCGCAACCCTCGTGAATTGGCTGTCCGCCACCGCCTACACAACCTCCTGGGCAGGCCATAACCTCCACGAAGTCATAATGAGCCTCCCCTCTTTTGATTTGCTTGATAACCCTTTCGGCATTTTTCAAACCGCTAACCACACAGGTTTTCAGAGTTCTGCCAGCAATATCAAAATCTGCTGTGCGAATACCGCCTAAATTAATGGCATTATCCCGGCCCTCAGTGCGGGTATCCCGCACCTTCTGGAAGGCATCCTCTGGCGCTTCCTCGCCGGTTACTACCTTGTAGGCAGTTCGCAGAGCTGCTTCCATAACACCGCCAGTAACACCAAAGAGGGCACCTGCACCAGTACCATCACCAATTGGTGAATCAAATGGCATTTCCTGCAGGCCACGAGGATCTATATGCTCTGCTCGCAGCAGACGCACCATCTCTCTGGTGGTCAGCACATAATCCACATCCTGATAGCCGCTGGCCTTCATGGAAGCCAAGGCTGCCTCTCTCTTCTTAGAAACACATGGCATAATGGAAATGGAGCAGATATTTTCCGGTGCCACACCAGTTTTCTTGGCAAAATATGTCTTGACCAAAGCACCAAAAATCTGCTGAGGACTCTTGGTGGTAGACAGATTTAACAGCATTTCAGGATGGTTCATGGTCAGATAAGAAACCCAGCCTGGACAGCAGGAGGTAAACATTGGCATCTTCTTGTTATCAGACAAGCGCTCCAACAGCTCTGTTCCTTCCTCCATAATGGTTACATCTGCCGCAAAAACTGTATCCAGCACATAGTCAAAGCCCATGCGCTTCAAGGCTGCCACCAAACGGCCCTCAGTATCAATGCCTGGCTCCATATCCTTGCGCTCCAGCCATGCTGTACGAACAGCAGGGGCAATCTGCACCACAGTAACCTTGTTAGGATCTGCCAAAATATCATATATCTCTGGCAAATCATTTCTTTCCTTCAAGGCACCAGTGGGACAATGGGTGATACACTGTCCACAAAGGGTGCATTTGGTATTGGAAATAGGCATATTATCCACAGTGCTAATATTGGTATAGGCACCGGTATTCTGTACATCCCAAATATCACAGCCCTGTACCTTGCTGCAAATCTGAAGACAGCGCATACATTTTATGCACTTCTTGGAATCCCGAATCAAAGGAAAATTATTGTCCCAGGCCTGCTCTGTTACATGGCGCTCAAAGGGCAGATCATAAATGCCCAAATGGCCAGCCAAGGTCTGCAAAGGACAGTTACCAGAGCGGACACAGGTAGCACAGAGACAGTCATGCTGAGAAAGAATCAGCTCCACATTGGACTTGCGGACACTTCTTACCTTGGCGGAGTTGGTAAAGATAACCATGCCCTCGCTCACGGCAGTAGAGCAGGCTGTTACCAGCTTGTTCTTCCCCTGAATCTCCACCACGCAAACCTTGCAGGCTGAAATTTCATTGATTCCCTTTAGGTAGCAGAGATGTGGTATATAGATACCCAGCTTCTTAGCTGCTTCCAATATAGTTGTACCTTCCTCCACAGAGAGATCTATATTATCAATTTTTACGTTTACCATCTAAGTCTGCGACCTCCCTTCAGGGCAGAGAATCCAAATTTATCACACCGCAGGCAGCGGCCAGCCTCCTGACAGGCCTCCTGCTCACTCATGCAGATTTCCATTGGCTGGAAATTATTCTTGCGGGCGCCAACTTCCTTTTCAGCCAGCTGTACCTTGCCACAAGGCAGTTTTTCTGCCAAATCCGGCTCCGGAATCTGAACATCACAGGAAATAATATGCTTATAGCCCAGATATTCATCAATATTAGCTGCAGCTACCTTGCCAGCAGCAATAGCCTTAATAACAGTTGCTGGGCCTGTAGCACAGTCACCACCGGCAAAAATACCATCGGCATTTTCTACCTCGCCAGTCATAGCTGCGGCAATTGCCCCTCGCTTCAAGCTGATACCAGCATCCTCAAAGGCCTTGCTGTCAATGCCCTGACCGATGGCTACCACAATAACATCACATGGTATCCGCAGCAATGGTACCTCAGCGTGAATAGGCCGTGCTCTGCCCCAGGCATCTATAGGGCCGATAATCTGTGGCTCTACCCAGAGAGCTACTACCTTGCCATTTTCATCGGCCTCAATATGATGTGGAGACTTTAAGCCATACAGCTCTGCTCCCTCAGCAATAGCACCCTCAATTTCCTCTGGCAGGGCTGTCATATCCTCCTGACGGCGTCTATAGGCAATACCTACCTTCCTAGCTCCCAGACGGATAGCAGAACGAGTACAGTCCATAGCCACATTACCGCCGCCAATAACCACTACATCCTTGCCCTTGAAATCAGGCATATCATCGTCACCAATGCGCTTCAACAGCTCCACAGCAGAGATAACCCCCTGGGCATTCTCCCCTTCAATGCCGATTTTCTTATCGTTATGAGCACCAATGGCAATATAAACTGCATCGTATTCATTGTTGAGGCTTTCCAGAGTAATTTCTCCCTCTTCCTCACCAATTCTGGTATTCAAATGCACCTCTACTCCGGTGCTAAGAATTACCTCCAAATCCTCATCCAAACGCTCACGAGGGAAGCGGTAATTTGGAATACCATAGCGCAGCATACCGCCCAGCTTCTTCTTCTCCTCAAAGACAACAGCATGATGGCCCATTAATTCCAGATAATAGGCTGCGGAAAGACCAGAAGGACCGCCACCGATAATAGCCACCTTCTTGCCAGTGCTGGCACATTTCTCCGGTATTGGCACTGTATTGGCATGAGCATGCTCCACAGCCATCAGCTTCAAGCCACGAATATTGATGGATACATCCACCATACTACGGCGACAGCGAGCCTCGCAAGGGTGCTCACAAATCATAGCACAGGCTGTAGGGAAAGGATTGTCCTTGCGAATCAGCCGTACTGCATCAGCATAGCGTTTCTCTCCTACCAAGGCCACATAGCCAGGAATATCTACCTGGGCAGGGCATAGAGCCACACAAGGAATGGCATGCTGGGCATGAACAGAGCAGCAGCCCTCCTTTACATGATGCTCATAGTCCTCACGGAAGCCGTCAAAACCTGCTACCAGCATATGAGCCGCCTCATAGCCAATGGCACAGTCAGCGCTGGCCTCAATATTCTTGGCTGTCTGCTCAATCAAATCCAAGGTTTTCATGGTAGCCTTGCCATTAAGCACATCCTCCAGCAAATGCTGCAGCTGCAGCAGTCCTACCCGGCATGGTACGCATTTGCCACAGGTCTGAGCCTGACAAACCTTCAAAAATGACAGCTGTAAATCCACTGGACACAATCCCGGTGGTGAAGCAATAATATGGCGCTCCAGATCCTTGTACAGCTTCTCAACGGTCAGCTGGACTCTATCAGGAGTCTCGACTTTTAATCTGCTCATACTCTTCTCTCCAGTACACAACATACCTAGCAATTTTGCTAAAAACACATATTAACTATTACAAAACTAGAATAGATTCTTTTTCAATTATATACACTTTCTCATAATAGGTCAATGTATCATTTGTAAATAAAAATGTGAAAATTTCTTTAGCTGGAAAATATATTTTTAGATAACAAAAAGCTCCCACAGAATACTGTGAGAGCCTAAATTTCAATGGTGCCGAAGGCCGGACTCGAACCGGCACGTAGGGTAACTACGCTTGATTTTGAGTCAAGTGCGTCTGCCAATTCCGCCACTTCGGCAACTGTTGTTTTGTTGACCTCTTGTGTCAAACAACAATCATATATTAACACATAGAAATGATACTGTCAACAAAAATTTTAGATTTTTTTATTTTTTATTCGTAACGCTCATCAATTACCCGCTTGGTCTTTTTCATGCTTCTAGGCAGCAAGCCAATTTCTACTACCTTCACCAACGGAGTAAAGCCTATGCGGCTCTTGACCTTGGCAGCAACTCTGCGGGCCATATCCAAAAAGTCCACAGTACCATTGGTTTCCACATAGATACGCATGGTGTCCTTGCCATCCAAATGAGAAATACGAATCTGATACTCGCTGGACAGCTCTGGGAATTCCTGCAATATTTCCTCAATCTGCTTAGGGAAGACATTTACACCCTTAATCTTAATCATATCATCAGTACGTCCGCCAATTACATCCAGCCGAGGATATTTGCTGCCACATGGACATTCTCCAGGAATAATACGGGAAATATCATGTGTTCTATAGCGAATCAGAGGGGCACCCTCCTTCACCAGAGTGGTAATAACAATTTCGCCCCATTCTCCATCAGGCAGCGGCTGCAGGGTTTCAGGATCTATAATCTCAATGTACACATAATCATCCCAGTAATGGATGCCCTTATCATATTTACAGCTGATACCAATGCCTGGGCCATAGATTTCCGTCAAACCATAAATATCATACAGCTCAATGCCCAGCTCCTTGGAAATGCGATCCCGCATCTTCTGTCCCCAACGCTCAGAACCAATGATACCCTTGCGGAGATACAGCTTATCTGCTACCCCCCGCTTCTGGATTTCCTCTGCCAACAGCAAAGCGTAAGAAGATGTAGCACAGAGAACACTGCTCTTCATATCCTGCATCATCTGCAGCTGCTTGTCCGTATTACCAGGGCCCATAGGCACAGTCATAGCCCCCAGCTTCTCAGCACCAGCCTGAAAGCCGATACCGGCAGTCCACAGGCCATAGCCAGCTGTAATCTGGACTCTATCCTTGTTGGTAACTCCTGCCATAGCATAGCAGCGGGCAAACATAGTGGCCCAGTCATCTACATCCTTCTGGGTATAAGGAATAATAACCGGCAAGCCTGTAGTACCAGAGGAGGAATGTATTCTTACCACCTCTTCCTCTGGAACTGTCATTAAGCCCAAAGGATAAGCATCCCGCAAATCGCTCTTTTCAGAGAAAGGCAGCTTGCGAAAATCCTCTGCAGTAGCAATGCTTTCAATACCTGCCTCCTCCAGCTTTTTGCCATAGAAGCTCTCTGCCTTAACCAAGGCGTGAATACGATTGTTTACTAAATTGATTTGTTCCTGTGAAATCTCCATCTCGTATTTACCTTTCCTTAATTGATATATACTTAGCCTAGGATTATTTTAAATTAGCTGCATAATCCAAAGCGCTAAAGTTAAGCTGATGAAATTTGGGTGGCACTCTGTCCATAACTGCCTGGCGAATATCCTCCACAGACAAGCCCAGCTCCCCACTGGCCGCAGCAGCCCCCAGCAGCAGCAGATTGACAATCTTGGCAGAACCCAGCTCACGGCAAGCCTTATCTGTATCCACCACCATAAGTCTATCCACTACAGAGCGAAGATAGGTCACCATTTTCTCCCCGTTATAGTTGGAGCCAGCCAGGGCAGCGGTAACAGGCATTACAGCCCGCTTGCTTACCACTACCAGGCCTCCCTGCCGCAAATAAGGCAGCATACGCACAGTTTCTCCCGGCTCAAAGCCCAGAATAATATCTGCTGTACCCTTGGCAATCATAGGACATACTGCATCCTCTCCTATGCGGATATGACTGAATACAGAGCCTCCCCGCTGAGCCATGCCTATGGTTTCGGCACTTTTCACCGGCAATCCCTGAGCCATAGCAGCAGCAGAAATCAGCTTGGAGGCCAAAATAGTGCCCTGGCCTCCTACGCCGCACAATACAATATTCTTACTCATATCAGCATCCTCCTATGGCCTCAAAGGGACAAATCTGACTGCACAGACCACAGCCAGTGCAAAGGCTTTCGTCAATTGTTACCTGACCATCCTTGATAATCAAGCCAGGACAGCCTATTTCCCTAATGCATTTGCGACAGCCTACACATTTGTCTATATCAACAGTCATTTTGCCCTCTGGCTTGGTAATGGCTATACATGGATATTTAAAGATAATAGCCTTCACTCCAGGCAGACCGGCCATTTTCCGAACCACCTCAATGGATTTAGCCAAATCAAGAGGATTAACAGTTTCTACCGCAGTAACACCAATCCCCTGCAGCACCGCCTCAATATTAACCTTGGCTACCACCTCTCCCATCATGGTATGACCAGTGCCAGGATGTGGCTGATGGCCTGTCATGGCAGTAGTGGAATTATCCAAAACAACCAGTGTCATTTCCGCCTGATTATACACCGCATTAACCACCCCAGGAATGGCAGCTGCAAAGAAGGTAGAATCCCCCACAAAGGCAAAACAACTGGTGTCTGGCTCAATATGGCCTACCCCCTGAGCAATCCCCAGGCCAGCTCCCATACACAGACAGGTATCCACCATATCCAAAGGCATAGCATTGCCCATAGTATAGCAGCCAATATCGCCACAGAAAATAGTCTTACGGCCCTGCATAGCCTTCTTTACAGCATAGAAAGAGGCACGATGTGGACAGCCTGCGCAAAGCACCGGCGGACGTACAGGCAGCTCCGGTGCAGGAACAGCCTGGCCATTTTCTCCCTGCTCTGGCAGTTGACGGCCCATAAAAGCAGCAATATCAGCCAAAACGCTGTCTCGGGTATTTTCACCAGAATTTTTCACATGATGGGACAGCTTGCCCAAAATCTTTACTGGCAGATGGTATTTGCCAGCAATATATATCAGTTCCCGCTCAATAACCGGATCCAGTTCCTCTATACAGAGAACCTCCTCCAAGCCTGTCAGAAACTCCACAGCCAACTGCTCTGGAAATGGATGAGGGGTAGATACCTTCAATTCCCGCAACTGTCCCAGATTAGCCATAGCCTCTGTTACATAGGTATAATTAAAACCACCAGTGGCGATACCCTTCTTTAACTCCTTGCAGCTATCCTCAGCAGGAAGCAGAAGATTTCTCTCATACTGGGAGAAAACCTTGGCCAGCTCCTCATTTCTGGCTTCAATATTGATATGAGCCTGATAGCTTAGCTTCGGGAAGATTACCCATCTCTTGGTATCCTTCACAAAGCCCTCTGGCTCTATGTTTTTATATTCCTCTACATCATTAACCTGAATGGAAGCATAGCCATGAGAAACTCTGGTGGTACTGCGGAAGAATACCGGCGTACCGTATTTCTCTGAATATTCAAAGGCCTCCTGCACCATATCATAGGCTTCCTGCACTGTAGATGGATCAAAGCAGGGCAGCTTGGAGAATCTGGCAAAATGTCTGGTATCCTGCTCCGTCTGAGAGGAAATTGGCCCTGGATCATCTGCCACCAGAATAACCATGCCACCCTTGACACCAATATATTCCAAGCTCATGAGAGGATCTGCTGCCACATTCAAGCCTACTTGCTTCATGGTAACCATAGTTCTGGCTCCCGTATAGGCTGCTCCGGCACCTACCTCCATAGCGGATTTTTCATTTACAGACCATTCCACATAGGTATTTTTCTGTCTGTTTTTGGCTACTGTTTCCAAAACCTCTGTAGAGGGTGTACCTGGATAGCCAGCTACCAGCCTTACCCCTGCCGCCAAGGCTCCCAGAGCAATAGCCTGATTGCCCATCAAAAATTCCTGATGCATTGTCTCTCCCCTATTCTTTTAATATAATACAATTATTTCTTTTTGCTAATACCAATGGTCAGCTGATTTAACATTGGCCATCTCTCCCCCAGCTGCCGCATGGCAACAGCTGCCGCCATGGTCAATGCCACCACTGCCACATAGAATAGCAGGGCAATTGGTGCCGTCATAATTCTGCCTGTGCCAGCCAAGGCCAGACTTAGATATGTAATAGCCACAGGATGGGCCAGATAAACAAAATAGGAATGCTTGCCCAAGGCTGACAAGATAGGCCGCAGCCCCTCTGGCAAGCGCCAGATAGTAAAGATGGCAAAGAAAAACAGACTAGCCCCCAAGGTATAAAAAATACCTGCTGGACACAGCTGCTGGGCGGTATTAATGCCCTCCAAAGGGGTATATCCCTTGGTAAAAATCAACCAGTAATAATAACCTAGCAAACCAGCAAAGGTCAGCCAAAAGAAGCCTATAATCCTACCTCTACATTCTGTCAGGAAGCTCATAAACCAGTTAATATTAACTGCCAAATAACCCCCCAGGACAAAAATAAAGATATAATGCATTACCCAGTAATTCAAGCGATAATCTATCAGGGAGCGCAGGAAGAAATTTTCCACCCCGGCAGAATTCAGCATAAAGCAGGACCAATAGTCAAAGGCTATCTGAAATACCAGCAATCCTCCTAGAGCCAGCCAACTCATACGGCGTATCAGCCACACCCATATAGGCATCATGAAATAAAACCACAACAGAATTACCATGAAATACAACTGATAACCTGCCGTGCCAAAAAACATACTAAAGGCTATATAAAAGGGACTTAGTACACTGGTATCCCCCCATAAAACCGCATAATGTATCAGATAAAACAAAGACCAGATAACATAAGGCACCAGCACAGTTTTCATTCTTCGCTGTAGAAAGCTTTTATAGTCAAAGGGCTTGCTCATATCCAGATTGTAAAACATACCAAAGGCAGAAATAAAAAAGAAAATGGGTACACTGAATCTGGTAGCCACCTCAAATAAAGCCACAAGATGCATATTGGCTGCCACATTGGCAAGATACTGAGAACCAGTATGAATACCTACCACACCCAGCATGGAAATACCTCGAATGTATTCTATAGCCGGCAATCGGGGTTTCTTATTTGTCAAAATATCATCTCCCAAACAGATTTATTCACTATTATAGCACAATATTCCAGCCCTGGCACACATTTGTCAAAATAAGTAAAAAAGCAGGAATTTTCCTATAAACAAAAAAGCCATCCAGAATCAGCTGAATGGCTTTGGGGTTCCCAAATGGTCGGAACGACGGGATTTGAACCCACGACCTCTTCCACCCCAAGGAAGCGCGCTACCAAACTGCGCTACGTCCCGAACATTTCATATGTTACTACATTTCCTGCCTGTTGTAAAGGTATTTTTACCTTAGCGATTCTCCTCCAGGCGCATCAACATAAAGCAAAAATCTGACAGACGATTCAGGAAGATACGATCTTCATCTGGCACAACCTCGTTCTTAGCCAAATCCCACATGACACGCTCAGCACGGCGGGCTACGGTTCTGGCCAAATCCAGACAGGCTCCTCCCTTAGATTCCCCTGGAATCAGAAATTCATGGGTAGGATGAAGCTTGTCCTCGATTTTATCAATCATCTTCTCCAGATAAACTACATGGTCATGGGTAATCTGTGGCTCATAATTGTTGATGCTAGCAAAATCTGTCATCAGCAAACCATTAAGTTTCTGCAGCTTAAGGATACATTCCTTAACCTCCTCATTCTGACAGAAAGCTCTGGCCATGCCCAAAGTAGAACCAAATTCATCCAAGGCACCATAGGCCTTTACACGCCATGAATTCTTAGCAATACGCTGACCTGTGTACAGATCAGTCATACCCTTGTCGCCTCTAGCAGTATATAAGCTCATTACACTTCCCCCTTTGTTTAACCACATTAACAGCCTGACCTTTGTTCGAGGCCATTATGGATATCCTTTTACTTTACCTGATACAGAGCCTCAGTCAAAAATCTCTGCGGCATTGAAGAAAATAGAAATCTCCCGCTTAGCATTCTCTGGTGAATCAGAGGCATGGACGGCATTACGACTGCCGCTGGCTGCATACAGCTTGCGGATAGTCCCCTCAGCAGCCTGGTCTGGATTGGTTTTGCCATTAATAGCTCTAACATTGGCAATAGCCCCTTCACCCTGCAGCACCATAGCAACAATTGGCCCAGAGGTCATGAAGCCTATCAGATCATCGTAATAATCACGGCCGATATGCTCCTCATAATGCTTGGAGGCCAGCTTTTCATCCATTTTCAGCATTTTCATAGCCAAAATCTCCAAGCCCTTTTCCTCATAGATTTTGATAATATCACCAATATGCTTTGCTCTTACAGCATCGGGCTTAATCAGCACCAAAGTTTTTTCCATTTCATTAACCTCTCTTTTTGACCTTGCAGAAGATATTTTATTCTTCTGCCTCTGTCTTGTATTTATATAATTCTACATAGAAAAGAAAATTCCTGCTTTTTCAGCAAAAAATCATACAACGAATTTATTTGTCAGCCTTTTCCTTGGCAGCGTATTCCTCCAGCTCCTTGGCATAAATCTGCCCTAAGCGATAATAGTTCTCTGTAGAAGCCTTCAATGCTTCCAGCTCGTCCTCCCGCAGCTCCCTGATAATTTTGGCAGGATTGCCATAAACCAGACAGCCGGAAGGGATTTTTTTGTGCTGAGCAATAAAGGTATCAGCACCAATAACACAGTTATCACCAATCTCAGAATAGCCTATCAAAACACTACCCATGCCAATCAGACAGTTACTACCTACCTTGCTGCAATGAACCACCGCATTATGACCAATGGTTACATGATCCCCAATAATGGTTGGTGCGTCACTCATGGTATGAATTGTAGCATTATCCTGCACATTGGTATGCTTGCCAATAACCACGCTATTTACATCACCCCGCACCACGGAACCAAACCAAATATTGGTACCAGCCCCCACCTTAACATCTCCCACTACGGAAGCAGTTGGCGCAATAAACGCATCCTCAGCCACATCAGGCATCTGTCCTTTATATGGAAAAACAGCCATTTTTATTCACCCCTTAGCAAATTTTCCAAATCTGCTATATATAATACAGATTTACATTCTACTTCCCTTTATTTTCGACAAAAATTTTCTAAATCCTGCTTTTGAACAAATTTTATTTTTTCTAGGCAAAATTTTACCTTAAAGACCTATTATTTATTTCCCCCAGCCATATTCTACAAAGCTTGGTTCTTTCCTGTTCCAGCCATTGACCCACAGCCGGCCCCTTTATGTTCTCCGGAGCCTCCCTGCCTGTAATGGCTTTAAGTCTGTCAATTCCTTCCTGAGCATAGAGAAGATAATTAGGCAGGCTATGGTGATCTGCTTCTATAATAATCTTAAAATCCTCCACAGGCAACTCTTGACTGATGGCATCCATAGACATGAGAAGCTGGCTGATTTTTCCTGGCTTGCTTAGACGAGGTGCCCGCATATGCTGGGTAATAACATATTTCGCCGCCTTCAGCCAGCGGTTAGGCAAGGTCATACGGCTATTCCAATGGGACAATACCTTCAGTCCCTTCACTTCATGACCATAATGGTGAGGCAGCATCTCCGCCGGTGTTTCACCTTTGCCCAGGTCATGACAAAGAGCGCAAAATCTGGCCACTATATTCGTTGTCCGCTCTGCCACCTTAGCCAGAATCAGCATGGAATGTTCAAAAGCATCCCCCTCGGGATGATATTCCACAGGCTGGACCTGGCCAATCAGGGCATATATCTCTGGGTGTACCGCTTCTAAGATACCAGCCTCATTTAACAGGCGAAAATAGGCAGTAGGCTTAGGATATGCCAAGGCCTTTTTCAGCTCCCCAAAAATCCGCTCGCTAGGCTCCTGTAGCAACTCCTTTTCACAGGCTTTCATGTACTGCAACAGCTTCGGTGTAGGCACAAAGCTCAATTTGGCATTAAACCGGGCAGCTCTAAGGGCTCTAACCGGATCCTCACAAAAATGCTCTGATACGGGCTGCAAAATGCCCTCCCGTATATCGGCCTGCCCATGATAGGGATCTATCAGCTCCTGCGTTAGTACATCCATAGCCATACTGTTAACAGTCAGATCCCGCCGATACAAATCCTCTTGAATGGTTATATCTGAGCTGCTTTCAGCCACAAAGCCATGATAGCCAGTGCCATTTTTTCGCTCTCGCCGGGCCAAAGCCACCTCCCGATGCTCATTATCTATCTTTGCCATAAACACGGGAAAGGCATTGCCCACCAGCCAGCTATTAGGAAAAGCCTGCTGAAATTGTTGTTGGTTAAGACCTGTAATAACATAATCCTTATCGTGAGGATTCCGCCCCATAAGATAATCCCTTACCCAGCCCCCAACAATATAAGCCCGGCCTCCCGCTCTTGCCACCGCCTGGCCAAATTCCTGCTCCGTCATCATTTCACCTTCTAATCTCCAGCTTTTATACCATTTCAGCTTTTTCTTACAAAGGATATTGTACCTGTATACCTTAAAATTTTCAACAAAAAAGAGATTGAAAACATTATGCTAGTTCCAATCTCTCAAATATCCCTTTATTTTATGGCCACAGCCCCTTGGCTGTCAATATCAAAAACATGATAGCAGGCTTCTACCTTGTTAGCCTTAAAAGCTTGGCACATAGCCTCCCCTACCGCCTCTGGATTGTCCACCGTAAAGGCAATCAGACAAGGACCGGCACCGCTCATGCTGGCTCCCAGGGCGCCAGCAGATTTAGCAGCCTTGAATACATCGTACATACCAGGAATCAGCTTGGCTCTATAAGGCTGATGCAGGGCATCATCAAAAACACTGCGCAAAAAGCTCTTATTTCCCTTGCACAGAGCCGCAGTCAGCATAGCCGCCCGGCCAATATTAAACACAGCATCCTGCATGGACACCTCTGTTGGCAATACGGCTCTAGCGGCTTTGGTAGGCAGGAAGAAATCCGGCACTGCCACCACCAGCTTAATATTCAGCCTTGGCATCAGGGAAAAGCACTCCGGCTTGCCATTGCGGACAATACTTACAGTAAAACCACCAAAAATAGCCGGCGCCACATTATCTGGATGGCCTTCAATATCCGTAGCCATCTGCAGCAAATCTCTCCGGGAAAATGGATTGCCCAGATATTCGTTGGCAGCCTTCAAGCCACCTACAATAGCGGTAGCACTGCTGCCCAAACCTCTGGACAAAGGCACATCATTATGCATCCGAATCATAGCACCCTGATATTCCTTATCCTTGCCAGCTTTAACTAACAGCTTTTGGATGGAACGCCACACAATATTTCTTTCATCAGTAGGAATATTGCCTGCTCCATCACCGCTAACCTCTATAACCAATTTTTTTTCTGGCAGCAGCTTTAGTTCCAGTTCATTATATATAGTACAGGCTACGCCCAAACAGTCAAAGCCAGGGCCACAGTTGGCAGAGGTGCCCGGCACCCGTACCTTAACCCATCTATCCTTTTGACTGTCTGCCTCTGCAGCCTGACTGCCTTCCTTGTAATCTTCCATTGTGAATCCCCCTGAGCTTAGTCCTGCTCAACTCTGATAATGCTCCTAATGCTGTTAACCACACCCAGGCCATTGAGAATATCTGCAGCCATCTGAAGATGCTTGTGCTGAACCACATGGGTAACAGCTACAATCTCGGCATGATTTTCCACCTTGCGAGTCTGAATTACGGATTTCAGGCTAACACCGCTTTCACCAAAGGCAGTGGCAATCCGTCCCAATACACCTGGCTCATCATCTACATGAAGCCGTACATAATATGATGATTCTGTTTCCTCCAGAGGGCAGAAATTGCGATGATTGTAGCAGGTACAGCCCACCATAGAATGAGTACCGCTAACCAGATTTCTGGTTTCGCTGACAATATCCGCTGTAACAGCAGAGGCTGTAGGCAGAGAGCCTGCTCCTCGGCCATAGAACATGGCATCACCAATAGCATTGCCTCGAATGAAAATAGCATTGAAAACATCATTTACAGAGGCCAGTGGATGGGTTTTGGCCAGGAATACAGGATGAACTCTTACATTAACACCCTTATCACCGTAATCCTTGGCCACAGCCAGCAGCTTAATAACATAGCCCAATTCCTTGGCATAGTTAATATCAGCTGGTTCAATATGGGTAATACCCTCTACAGATACCTTATCCAGACTAACTCTGCTGTTAAAGGCAATAGAGCCTAAGATAGCAGCCTTTCTAGCTGCATCCAGTCCCTCTACATCCGCAGCAGGATTTGCTTCCGCATAGCCCTTCTCCTGTGCTTCCTTCAAAACAGCAGCATAATCAGAGCCTTTTTCTGTCATCTGGGTAAGCATATAATTGGTAGTACCATTAACAATGCCCATAATCTCAGTGATTCGATTGCCTGTAAGACATTCCTTCAAAGGAGTAATAATAGGAATACCGCCGCCTACACTGGCCTCAAAGCGGAAGTCCACGCCCTTGGCCTCAGCCATATCCAGCAGCTCGTGTCCCATCTGAGCAACTACATCCTTGTTGGCTGTAACTACATGCTTGCCATTCTTCATGGCCTCCATCATGTATTCAAAAGCAGGATGCAAGCCACCCATCAGCTCCACTACAATATCAATCTCAGGGTCATTGACAATTTCCTGAGCGTTGTCTGTCAGCTCCACATCCTCCAAATAAGGACGCTTTTTGCTAACATCACGCACCAGTACCTTCTTGACAACAACCGCTGCGCCAGCCTTCTTGGCAATATCAGCACCATTCTCCTTGAGAACTCTCACTACACCAGTACCTACAGTACCAGATCCTAACAGACCAATCTTAATCACTTTGGACATATATTATACCTTCTCCTCTCAGGGCGTTCCGGTATGACTGCTTACTGCGCCGCCTGTCCCAGAACCTCCATGCGTTTCACACCATCTACCATTCTCAGCTTGTCCAGCAGGGCCTCCAGATCCACAGACATATTGGCTGTTTCGATGGATACAGTAGCATTGGCCACACCCTGCAGAGGAATACCCTGATTAATGGTCAATACACTGCCGGAATCTGCTGAAATGGTATTCAGTACACTGGACAGAACTCCCTTTTTGTGCTCTAACAGGAAGGTCAGAGTAACAATTTTGTTCTGACTTGCCTCATAGAAAGGGAATACATAGTCCTTATATTTATAATATGCACTGCGGCTCAGCTCCATCTTTTCCACAGCCTCATTGATGGTTCTGGCATCGCCGCGCTTCAGCATTTCCTTTACCCTAATGGTTTTCTTGATAGCCTCTGGCAATATTTCTTCCCTAACCAGAAAATAGCCATTTTTTTCTGTTTTTGACATCATTAAATTCAACCTCCGTACACCCTATAAAGATGTTTTTCTACATACAATGGATATTATAGCAGAGCTAAAAAGGATTGACAATAGTATGAGAGGACATTTGTATAATTTTTTTGATATAGCCTAAAAAAATCATAGGCAGAATAACAAATATCACCACAAAATATTTTTGTGATTATATCGTTATTCTGCCTACAAAATCAATCAGAAATAG
>ERZ506905.259-NODE-259-length-26123-cov-4.77612_pt1 | contig 26123 bp, 19 predicted proteins | sample MGYA00513175_ERZ506905 | MGnify/ENA metagenome assembly ERZ506905
CCGCTGCCACCGTCCAATACGGGATGATCACGTACTTCTCCCGTAAAGGCCACGGGCTTCGTACGTTGCCCTTTTCCCTTGTCCTGGCTGCTTTCAGAAGCTCCGTGTCCACCCAACAGTTCGGCCTCGCCGCGTTCGCCTTCGGTGGAATCCTTCTGGCTTTTCCCTTCGCCTTTCCCTTCGCCCGGCTGCCCGCCGCCTCCTTCCGTTTGTTCGGTTTCCTCCTGCGCTTCCGGTCGCTCGGCACCTTTATTGGGGGCCTCGTCCTGAAGGCGGGCCAGCTCCGAATACAGGGCCTCAACGGAAAACCCGGCATATGCCGGATCATGCACGGAACCCTGAGGGAGGGAGAATCCCGCATCCAGTAAAAGCTGGTTGACGACAAAGTCGCAGGCCTTGTTCCAGAGCGCTCTATCGCGTTTTCCGCGGCGGACGTGATGGGCACAAGCCAGATGCATGACTTCGTGTGCCTGTGCTCCTATGAGTGCGGCCTCGGACAATGCGGCTGCGTAGGACGGATTGAAGCCGAGCGTGCGCCCGTCAGTCCAGAGGTCGCTGCATGTGGGATCAGGTTTCAGCGTCAAGCGCAGGGCGATGGAACCGAAAAACGGATGGGCCAGCACGAGCGCCGCACGGGCGCGGATCATGGCGAGATGGGCTTGCCGTTCGAGTGCTGTCATAATGTTACATCAATACATGGGCGTTGGCTTGAGCCCAGTCGGCGAAAGCGGATGTGCGGACAATGCGCTCGTCGCGGCATACTGCGTCACGCATGAGCAGGACACCAAATTCGGATGGTAGGCGTCCGGCATAGGTCACAAGGGCGTTGACCGTTCCATCGGCGGCTTTTTCTGAGAGGGCTTCGCACACGGCATACAGCGCTGCCGGGTCATCGGGCACGAGAGCGTCAGCCGGATTGGCAAGGATGTCTTCTACTGAGGGGAGTTCGCGCCAGACACGGAGGAATCCCATGAATTCCGCAGCTGCGCCGTCCCCCACCGTTCCACGGAACAGTTCGTATTCCACATCCGGATCAGGGTTGGCATCAAGAATGCCTGATAGAAAAGCCCATGAACGAGGAGAGGCGAACGCCTTGCCGGAGGAGAGCGGATCAAAGTCATGGAGCAGTTTGGGGCGGAATCGCAGAAAAGCGATTACTTCCCGTCTGATGCCCGCTTGCTGCGCCCACAGGATCCAGTCGTCAGGCGAAACGTCAAATTCAAGGTGCACCATGCGGTTCGCCAGCGCGGAAGGCATCCGGTGGGTAACGGCCTTGTCCTTTTCGCGGTTGCCCGCCGCTATGATACTCCAGCCGTCGGGCAGACGGTATTCCCCGATTCGCCTGTCCAGTACGAGCTGGTAACAGGCGGCCTGAACCAGTGGCGGCGCAGCGTTCAGTTCATCAAGGAAGATGATGCCCTGTTCCGGATCGTCCGGTCCCGGAAGAAAAGCGGGCGGACACCACTCCGCGCGTCCGTTTTCAAGACGGGGAAGCCCTCGGAGATCGACGGGATCGAGCAGAACCGCGCGGATATCACGCAGGGCCATGCCGCGATCCGCAGCGACTTTGGCCACAACCTGGCTTTTGCCCACGCCCGGTGCGCCCCAGAGAAATACCGGTTGGTGAGCGGAAAGAAGCGTATGGAGCGCTGAGAAAATCTGAGAAGGAGTCATGAAGCCGTCCATGAAAAAGGGTCATTATTCAGGAGTGGACTATAGCTATATGAAAATGAAAGTCAATATCCAAAGTTTCTTTCAAAACGTCTCCAGCAGAGGTTGACAGGTGCATAGTCATGGCTCAGGACGCCTTTTATCACCGTCGGGGAATCCGTGAGCTTCCCCTCCTTCGACACTGGAGCAGGTAGGCCGTGGCGCAAAAAGAGCTTGAGGACGGATCCGTGGACGCTTCCCGATGCGCCCGATATGGATATGACGCCGGTGCGCATTAACATCAGCCTCCCCAAGTGCGTGCTGGAGAACCTGGACCGCAAGGCTAGCGCCTAGGGAAGCGCCCCCTCGGGGCTCATCGCCAAGGCTACACAGGTGTGTATGTAGCGGGCTGATTCGCTGATAGAGGGCAAAGAACGAAGCCCCCGGACAATCTCCGGGGGCTTTTCGCATCTGATAAATCGGTCTTCCTAATATTTTAGTATTCCGAAAGTGTTGTAAAAGTATGGCTGTGCTAAACTTTGCTGTGGTATTCTGAAGCAAAGAAGTGTCGCCATGAAAGAGGCCAGCATCGTGGAAATAGAGAGAAAAGCTATAATATTCAACGGGACTCAATGTCCCCCGTAGCTCATTCAATCAGCCCCGGTGAAACCCTAGAGCCTAGGCGGGCACGGCGCTTAGGTGCGGGTGGAGAGCTCGGCTTTGACATCGGCTGTGAAACGGTGTCAAAGGATAGAAAGGACTATCCAAAAAGGGGAGGCGAAAGCCTCCCCTTGTGTCCCTAGCGTTGTGTGTGTGTTTGTTCACTTTTCCAGCACAGCCTCAATGCGCTGGCGCATCGGCTGTTTTGCGGGTATTACCCCGGGCGTAGGTTCGGCCCATCTGCCACAGTTCGCCTATGGTATCCTTACAGTCGTGCTGTCGGGACTAGGAGCAGCGAGAGCCGCTGGCTGTTGATCCTGAAGGTTTTAGCCATGCCCGGTACGTCGGCATCGGTGTCCGCGTGTCGCCTCCGGAGGTGCGTGAGCCCGGCAATCCCGTGGGGCGTTGGCTTGCTCACTATCCTGATCAGAGAGAGAAAAAAGATTGACAAGACTGTGGATAGGGGCATTAGTATAAAAACATGTATGCAAAACAAGTTATGCAGCGAATCTTTTTTGTCCTTCTCCTTGTCCCGCTATTTTGCGCTGTTCCCGCGCACGGTGGTATGTATATTGTACAGAATGAACCTCACCTTGCACATGCACGCGCTCTTATCCGAGCGGCTCTTGATGCCGTAGGCTTCCAGGCCGACTTTCAGGATGCCCCCATCGGAAACGAACGCCGCAATGTTCATCAAATCAGCAGCGGTGCCACACATGTGGATATGATGCCCGCCACGCCACAGCGTCTTGAGCTTGTGCGCCAAGTAAACTGCGCATGATCCCCGTGCCGCTGGATAGAGGGATTCTTAGCTATCGGCTCAACATACTGCTGGAGAGCCAGAAGGATATACTGGCAAATGTGCGAGACCCCAAAGACCTGCATCGCTTTGTCATAGGGCAGAATGAAGGCTGGATGGATGTAGCGATCTACCGTGCCGCAGGCATTCCCACCAAGGAAGTGCGCAACTGGTCCAATGGGCAGTTCGCGGAGCAGATGGAGGCCGGGTTCATCAATCTATTCCCTCTTGGTCTGGAAGAAACCCTGACCTTCTTCCTGCCCCATTTTCGCAAGAGCTACCCTCAGCTCACGATAGACGAGCATATTCTCGTACGCTACCCTTGGTTTCGTTTCGTCTGGGTTTCTCCCTCTCCCGATGCCGATGAACTCTATGATGCTCTCGTGCGGGGCTTTGATGCCATTGCGCGAGACGGAACATTCATGTCGATCTGGCTACGTTACCGTGCCGAACCGGATGTGAAACTGTTCACCTCACGACGCATTATTGATATTGGCAACCCTTTTTATGGGGATGATCTCGTTCCTCCACAGTTCAGCCATCTCATCCTCAAGGCGAACCCATGAAACAGACTGCTTACAAGAGTCTTTTTCGCCAATTTATAAATAGGCTGATCCCGCCCATGGTCCTGACTGTAGCTCTGGCTATGACGGCGAATATCGTTGTCGGGCACAACATGGCACGGATGGAGCAAAGCCGTCGCCTGCAATTTCTTGGCGCCTCTTATGCCGAGGCGCTCATCAAACCGTTGTGGGATTGTGATGATACTGCGGCTCAGGCCATCATGAATTCCATGCTCCAGTCTAGGGCCATCAGCGGCGGACGTCTGCACAACGCCTGCACAGGCAGTACTCTGGCCAGTGGAGTGCTTTCGCACGGGGGCATGTCACCCTATGTCAAGCAACTTGTCTACGACGACGGTGCAGGGCACAGCTTCAATGTCGGAACGCTTGAAATAGAATTCACCCCGGTCAGCATCATGCAAAGAGCCACGGATTCCCTCTGGGAGTACTTGTTCGTGACCACCGCCATGACTCTTTGTCTGGCCGTGGTCACGCTGCTGACCTTCCGCCGTCTGATCAGTCAGCCGCTCAGGGCCTTCCAGCAACTCATTGATAAGCGAAGCACCAGCCGCGACAGTCCGGCATTGGCTGCGGAGCTCTCGATTGCCCGTCGCAATGACGAACTCTCCGGCCTGATCAAGGCTTATGACGAACTTATGGAGACAGTAGCCCGCCAACAGGCTGAACTAGAACAACAGGCCCGCATCGATCCGCTTACAGGCCTTGGCAACCGCCTGAAACTGGCCGAATGCCTCAATGCGGCTCTAGCCAGGGCCAGACGCTACGGTGGACAGGGATATATTGTTCTCATTGACCTTGATGACTTCAAGCCCATTAACGATACGCTCGGACATGCCGCCGGGGATTTTGTCCTCTGCGCTACCGCCAGACGTCTGCTGCGCATGGTTCGAGCCGACGATACAGTTATCCGGCTTGGCGGCGACGAATTCGTACTGCTTATCGAAGCCCGTATGCCGCCGATAGAGGTGAGCAAAGTCATCGAACGTATTCTGAGATTATTGGAGGAACCTCTGGTATACGAAGGGAATAACGTGGCAGTGAAGGCAAGCATCGGGGTGTCCGTCTTCTCCGGAGACGAAAATGGCGATGAACTGCTGACTCAAGCTGACCAACTTATGTATGCCAATAAATGCTCCCGCAAAGCGGGACACGATTGAACGTACCCGGAGCCGAAACAGAATTATTCGCGAGCTCCACGTTTCCGTTGAAGTGTGTAGTGCCAGTTGACAGAAATGACGATAGTGGGCTTGAGAGAATTTCGACAAACAGGATTTATGCTAAATTTATTAGTTATAATAACACGAATAATGTTAGAGGCAAAAAAGTTATGGCTGAGGTAGAATACTCCCAAAGTGCAAGGGGGTTCATCTCCCGGCCCTCGCATGGCCCGGCACGGTGCAGGACAAGCATGAAGCGACACGGTGACGTGGCGCCAACTTGACCTCGTCGTGGAAGTGGCGGCAGAAGCAGAAATGAACAAGGCCCCGGATAATCTCCCGGGGCTTTCTTTTGTCAAATGCCTTCGGCATATTCACCGAGTTCATCAAGCACATTTTTTCTATCCGAGTTGCTGTCGGCAAGGCAGTGTTTCGCATAAAACGTCTGCAAACCAAGAGGGATGAGGAGTCCGGGAGTTTTCTTGACGGCAGGTGATACTTCCGGATCGGCGTTTAGTTCGATTTCAAGTTTTTCCAGTCCCTCTTTCCAGTTTTTTCCTGGGTCTTGAGCAAAGCCATAGGACAAAAAAGGGTCGGTGAAGCACATATCGTCAAGGAGCGTGAGGTATGCGGCAACTTTCTTTTGGGCTTCAGCGGCGGGAGTTTCGGCATAAGCCGATGAGCCCATGCAAAGCATAATAATGAGTGCCAGAACGCGGCACATCTTTTTTCTCCCTTTCATTCGCATTTTAGCTCCCCCTCGTTAGTCTTCCAGCACAGCCTCGACACGCTGGCGCAGTTCGGCTGCTTTGCGGGCATTGCCTCGGGCGTAGGTCCGGCCCATCTGCCACAGTTCGCCAATGGCATCTTTAAGTCGGGTCGGGACGTCCTCACGCCGCATGGCCTGCCGCTGGAGCGTTTTGATCCTGTCGCGCCATTCGCTGCCCGGATTCTCGCTGCCGCATCCATAGACACACCGCCGGAATATCTCCGAGTCCTTGAATCCGTCGAAGTCGTCCAGAAGGTCGTTTATGGCCTCCCGGACGGCTTCCGTGGCGTCTGATGCTTGCGCCCGTGCCGCCGGAGAGGAGAAGGCGATACAGGCAACGAGGCACAGTGTGGCGAGGCTCCGTTTCATTCGGATTATGTATTTGACCGACACAGAGTTGAAATGCATACGACAGAGCGGCTTTATCGTCGATAATAACAGGAAGCCTTCAATCTCTTCCTGCGTCGTCACGATGCCAGATTCGTTTTCCGTAGCCTCTTCCGTCTGTCCCTTTGCGGGCTCGGCAGGTTCGTCCAAGTACACTGGCATACTCGGAGACGACGTGCGCGGAGCAAAGGTGTCTAGCCGAATGCTTGAAGGAATGGCAGGCTAAGCGCGTTTTTCGTAGATTCTTCCGTTTTGAAAAGCAGCAGTGTCCGGCATCCGTTCTGGGTGCTTCAGCTCCTCTGCTGGATTTTCAGTTCTAGATTATCAAAAAATCATTATAGACACAACCATGAAGGGGAAAATTGGGAAAAGGTGTTTCTGGAGCTTCTTTCCAGAGAAATACAATCAAAATATACGACCTCGTGCAAGCTCGCAACCTCAGCAGCTGCCCATGAGTTCCACCAGTTCCTTGCAGATGAGCAGTCCAAATTGGTGGGTACGGAAGAGCCGGCCTGAGAAAAGGGCTTGAACAGTTTGTGCAGCTGCTCAGGGTTGAGTTCTGTGCCCGTATCGGTGACCCGCACCGTATGCGGCTGTGCGGTGTAGAATGTTAATCTCTAACATGGAGAGTCTTCCATTATATGTTGTTCCTTTTTTGATAAATAATTGATGATAACTATACTGTAAATATTGAGAAAAAAGTAACTTTATCTACATTCATTATAAGGCAGGAATAAGCACGCGGCGATAATAAAACGAAAGAGATTATAATTCAGTAGTCATTAACTATAACATAAGTACAACTAAAAAATGTAATGCAAAAATGCATTGACAGTGAAAAAAAGAGCAAGTAGGATCAAAAACGTGGCAGGATTCCCTTCCCCCCTCCTTTTTTACCCCCCTGTGAGGTATCCATGATCCGTAGAACGTTTCTAAAAGGTGCGGCTGCTGTTTCGTTTTCTCTCATGGTTTCACCTGCATTGACTGCTTTTGCCAAGGATTCGGTGCGTGTTTATGTGGGCGGCCCCATTTTCACCATGAACAAGAACAACGACATCGCAGAAGCCATCGCGGTGAAGGGTGAAACGATTCTGGCTGTGGGCAAAAAGGCTGATGTCATGGCCGCTGCCGGTTCGGGCGCCACTGTAGTGGATCTTAAGGGCAAGGCGCTTATCCCCGGCATGATCGACGGGCACAGCCATTTCCCATCAGGGGCTTTCAATGAGTTGACGATGGTCAATCTCAACGTGCCTCCTCTTGGGCGTGCTGAGTCGATTGCGGATATGCAGAGCCTGCTGAAGGAACGTGCAGCCCAGACGAAAAAGGGCGAATGGATCGTCGGCTATAACTATAACGACTTAGCGATTAAGGAACAACGGCATCCAACCCGTGCTGATCTGGATGCGGTGTCCACTGAGCATCCCATTTTTGTGAAGCATGTATCCGGGCATTTAGGCGTGGCGAACAGCAAGGCTCTGGAGTTGGCCGGCATTACGGAAGAGACGCCGAATCCTGAAGGCGGTAAATTCCGTCGCGGCCCGGACGGAAAGCTGGATGGGGTATTGGAAGGTCCGGCGGCCCAGGCGCCTGTTTCGGCCATCCGTCCCAAGCCTACGGCCGCACAATATGAAGAGGCCGTGCGTCGTGACAATATGATCTACGCCGCTGCGGGGATTACGACGGCCAACAATGGCGGTAGCCCCACAGTGGATGACTTTTTCCTCAAGGCCAGCGAAAACGGTGATCTGGGCATCCGTGTGGTCATCTGGCCCAACGGGCGTAATGCCAAGTTGATAGAAAGCTATGGCGAAAAGCGGCAGGGTGCGCAGCTGGATAAGGCCGGCAAGGTGTTCCTTGGACCGGCCAAGCTTTTTGCCGATGGTAGCCCGCAGGGGTATACGGCATGGTTCTCCAAGCCCTACTTCAAGCAGCTGCCCGGTAAACCGGCAGATTTTCGCGGTTTTCCGGTATTCAATTCGCAGGAAGAATTGTTTGCGCTGGTCCAGAAACTCCACGACGCGGGCTGGCAGATCACCACACATACCAATGGCGACCAAGCCATTCAGGACATGATTGACGCGTACAGCGCCGCTTTGGAAAAGAATCCGCGTAAGGACCATCGCCATATCCTCAATCACTGTCAGTTCTGTCGTCCTGATCAGGTGGTGGCCATTGCCGAAAAGGGCTTTGTACCTTCCTATTTCGTGACCCACACATGGTTCTGGGGCGATATCCACCGCGACATGGTGGCCGGTCCCGAGCGTGCGGCCCATATCAGCCCGTTGAAGGCGGCACTGGATCATAAGATTACTTTCGCCTTGCATAACGATACGCCCGTGACGCCCATCAGTCCGCTCATGGACGTCTTTTCGGCAGTCAATCGTCTCACGTCCTCGGGTAAGGTTCTTGGCCCTGATCAGCGCATCGACGTTATGGAAGCCCTGCGCGGCGTAACCATTAACGGTGCCTATATGCAGCGGCTCGAGGATAAGATCGGTTCTCTGGAAAAGGGCAAGCTGGCCGATATGGTCATCTTGGACAAGGACCCCACCAAGGTGGATCCGGTCAAGTTGAAGGACATCATGGTGGAAGAAACTATCGTGGGCGGTAATACAGTTTACAAGCGCGCTTGATGCGCCGTCGTCTGATACTTAAAAAGGCCCGCTTTTGGCGGGCCTTTTGTCTATGCATCATATTGCGTCGAAATATGCAGCATAGGCAACTTAGAAGCTGATATTATCCAAATGCGCGTGCTGGATAAGCTCTGGGATGTCGGTAAAACCTTCGAAATCCCAGCTCACGAGTTCAGGATAGGTCAAGTGTTGCAAACCTTGCGGATTGGCCGAAATAATGAACCACCGTTGCCCCGAGGCGTCTTCCCCCCAGCCGAAACCTATCACAAGATCTTCGAGATATTTGGGAAATCCCTGATACAGGGCTGTGTATTCCGCCACAAAGGCCTCGTGGGCTTCTTTAAACGAAGGGTACATCTGACGACCGGATTCCGTACTTGCCATGCTGTGCTCCTGTTGTAATCAGCCTCATCGCAATGGACCACCATCATGAATGTAAGACGTTCGCCGTTGGGCTCTTCATCTCGTTGCTGTGGTGGCCCGCCATAGAAAATACATATCTACGACTGAAGGTTACCCTAAAATAACAGCGAGGTATCGGGAGCGCAAGGTCTAAGATGGACTTATTATGAACAATGTGTCCCCATGCCATATAGCGCAGGACAAGAATGGCGCGAGAAGTATGATTCGGATTTTTGAATATGAAGGATAGCCCTCAGTATGCTTTGGGGGAAATCATATACTTGCAACAGGAGGCATCTTAATAAAGAAGCCTCAGAGGTATAGGGCTTCAGGTAACAATGATTGGGGCGACGGAAATGCCCATGTAGCTTACAGACTGAGGGAGTATTGTTATGCGCGCTATTGTCATGACGGCATTTGGCGGCCCGGAGGTTTTGCGCCTTACGGACATTCCGGAACCAGAACCGGAACATGGGCAGATCCGTGTTCGGCTGTATGCGGGCGGGGGTCAATCCTGCTGAAGCCTATATCAGAACGGGCCAGTATGCCTTCTTCAAACCCACATTGCCCTATACCCCCGGATTTGATGGCGCGGGAGTTGTAGACAAGGTGGGCGAGGGTGTGCAAGGCACTAAACCCGGTGATAGGGTTTTTGTGACGGCTCTTACGGCGCGACGAAATACGGGGACTTATGCTGAGAAGGTTGTCTGTGATGCGGAGGCTGTTCATCTCCTGCCCGATGTCGTTACGCTTGAGCAAGGTGCGGCGGTGGGATTTCCCGGTATGGCCGCGTATAGGGCTCTTTTTCAATGTGCAGGCCTTAAGCCCGCAGAACGCATCCTCATACACGGCGCGAGCGGAGGTGTGGGGACCGTCGCCGTACAGCTGGCGCGTGCATGTGGAGCGTTCGTAATCGGTACCGCAGGGAGCCCTGCCTCTATGGAACTTGTCCGCAGCATCGGAGCGCATATCGTATTGGATCACACGCAACCGGGCTATCTGGATACGCTGACCGCGCTTACGGATGGAGCGGGGCCGGATGTGATTCTCGAAATGCTTGCGGATAAGAATCTGGAAAACGATACGCGGATGATAGCCAAGAATGGGCGTATTGTCGTCATAGGCAGCCGGGGCAGTCTTGAAATGACTCCGCGTCTGCTCATGGCCAAGGAATCCGTGGTGATGGGGATGGCCATCTGGCATAGCGCCCCGGAAGAAGCGCGCATGGCGGAAGCCGCGGTTGCGGCCGCGTTGCGGAGTGGTGCCTTGCGTCCTGTTCTCGGCGATATACTGCCTCTTGAAAAGGCGGTTCAGGCACATGAGGACATCATTGCGCGAGGCGGCAAGCCGGGCAAGATGCTCCTGCGCATTGAGTAAGGCTACACCATAGTGCGAAGCAAGGTTTGTTGGTCGTGATTCCTCCCTGACGAGGTTCACGGCCTTTTTGTGAAGGGAACGTCCGTTCCTGTGATTTGGGAGAGCTTATTCTTTAAAACGAATAGAGGGGTTGATTCAATAATATTCATATATGATACATGGATACGCATGCATATCTCTATGTGATGTCAGCTTGACCTGCCCAGTGAAGCGGTGCATAGATTTCCGAGTAGAACGGATGACAAGAAAATACCTTGCTCCCCCTTCCATTATGGAGGTTAGGGCTTATATGGTATTTGGTCGAGAGAAGTCCCTTTAACGAATCGTTATGCTCTCCGGGCGTGACTCCGGTTGCACCCCGGATTGGTGACCAGCTTTTTTGGAGGACAGCATATGTGGGAATACACGGATACCGTTCGGGAGCATTTCCTGAAGCCGCGTAATGCGGGTGAACTTGCTGATGCCAACGCCATTGGCGAGGTGGGAAGCCTTGCTTGCGGCGATGCCTTAAAGCTTTTCTTGAAGATAAACGACGAAGGCATCATCGAAGATGCCTCCTTCCAGACGTTTGGCTGTGCCAGCGCTATTGCGTCGAGCTCCGCGTTGACTGAAATGATCAAGGGCAAGACGGTGGAAGAAGCGGCCAAGGTGACCAATAAGGATATTGCGACATACCTTGGTGGATTGCCCCGCGAAAAGATGCATTGTTCCGTCATGGGACAGGAAGCCTTGGAAGCGGCTCTGCGTAACTGGCGCGGCGAACCCGCCGAGAAGCAGCATGAGCATGAAGGCAAGCTGGTCTGCAAGTGTTTTGGTGTGACCGATGTTCAGATCCGCCGTGCCATTGAGGAAAACAACCTCAAGACGGTGGAAGAGGTTACAAACTACACCAAGGCTGGCGGTGGTTGCGGAGAATGCCTTGATACCATTCAGGATATTCTTGATGAGGAATTGGGCAAGCCGAAGCTGAAGGAATTTAATCCCGCTCCGAAGTCCATAATGACCAATGTGCAGCGTATGCAAAAGGTCATGCAGGTCCTCCAGGATGAAGTCCGTCCGCGTCTCGCTGCGGATGGCGGCGATATCGAATTGGTGGATGTCGATGGCCATCGGGTCGTCGTCGCCTTGCGCGGCCTGTGCTCGAACTGCAGTTCCCGCACGGTGACGTTGAAGGATCTGGTTGAGAAGATCCTCCGTGAACAGGTGGAACCGGAAATTGTGGTTGAAGAGGTGAAGGCATGAGCGTCATCTATCTCGATAACAACGCCACGACCAGCGTAGCGCCGGAAGTTTTTGAAAGCATGATTCCGTTTTTTACGGAAAAATATGGTAATGCCTCAAGTATGCATACGTTCGGCGGGCAGGTAGGCAAGAGCATTCAGGATGCACGGGAAAAGGTTGCGGCGATGCTTGGTGCGCAGCCTGAAGAGATCGTGTTCACCTCTTGCGGCACGGAAAGCGATTCCACTGCCGTGATGTCCGCTTTGCAGGCGCAGCCTGAAAAAAAACACGTCATCACGACCCGTGTTGAGCATTCGGCGCTTATCGCCCTCGGACAGCATCTGGAACAGAAGGGATATGAACTGACGTATCTGGGCGTGGACTCCAAGGGGCGCCTGGATCTGGACGAACTTTCGGACGCCATGCGCAAAGATACGGCCATTGTCTCCATCATGTTCGCCAACAATGAGACCGGTACCGTTTTCCCGATTCAGAAGATCGCCGAAATGGTGAAGGAGCGGGGTATCCTGTTCCATACCGACGCCGTACAGGCCGCCGGCAAGCTTCCTATTGATCTGGCCAAGATGCCGGTGGACTTTTTGGCGCTTTCCGGGCACAAGCTCCACGCTCCCAAGGGGATCGGCGTGCTGTATGTCCGCAAGGGAACGCGGTTCATCCCGTTCCTTCGCGGCGGGCATCAGGAGCGGGGGCGTCGCGCCGGTACGGAAAACGCGCCGTACATCGTAGGCCTCGGAACCGCATGTGAGTTGGCCATGAACCACATGACGGATGAAAACACGAGAGTGCCCGCCCTCCGCGATAAGCTGGAAAAAGGCCTTCTGGCGGCTATTCCCGATGCCATCGTGAATGGAGATGTGGAGAACCGTCTGCCGAACACGTCCAATATCGCGTTTCAGTATGTTGAAGGCGAGGCGATCCTGTTGCTCATGGATCAGCTCGGCATCTGTGCGAGTTCCGGTTCGGCCTGCACCTCCGGCAGTCTTGAACCTTCGCATGTGCTGCGCGCTATGGGCGTTCCCTTCACCTTCGCGCATGGCTCCATCCGTTTCTCGCTGTCCCGGTATACGAGGGACACTGAAATCGATTACGTCCTTAAAAATCTGCCGCCCATCATTGAGCAGCTGCGTGCGATTTCTCCCTTTAGGGCAATGAAATAGCCAAATCCCTTTGGCAGAAAAAGAAAAGGCACCTCATCCGGGTGCCTTTTTTGTTACTGTTGCGGCGGCATTACTTGGTGAGCTGGCTATGCCAAGCGAGCAGGGCGTTCATGAGCGCCGTGACTTGCTGCTGCAAGGAGGGATCAATGAGATCTCCAGATTCGTTGAAAGAGGCGGAGAAGGCGTTGGAAAAGACTTCCGGTTTGTTCACTGGGCGGAGGTTCAAATAAACGCAGACCTGCCGCAAATGATACTGCGCGCGCGATGTCCCCATGCCGCCGCCGGCTCCCATGATGGCTACCGGTTTTCCGTTGAAAGGCGCACAGTCCGGTTCGCGTGATACCCAGTCAAGAGCGTTTTTCAGGGCCGGGGCGATGGAGTAGTTGTACTCGGGACAAGCCAGCACGAGGGCATCGGCTTCGGTCACCTGCCGGATCAGCGTTTGTACTGGTTCAGGTTTGGAATCACAACGATCGGCATTGTAAAAAGGAACATCGGCGAGATCGGCGATTTGGAAGTTCACCGTGGGGGGAAGGCATTGCTTGGCGAACCGAAGGAGCCCCGTATTGCGGGACTGGGCGCGCAGGCTTCCGGAGATGCCGAGAATATTGAGAGTAGGATTCATACGTATTCCTCCTCCTTTGAAATTAGCGCGGTAAACGCCGTTTGTCCATGAGAAAGGCAAATCACAAGAGAGGGTGATACACAATCTGTCAAAAAAACTGAATGGGAATAAAGAAACGGCGTTATCTGCTTTTTTGAAAAAAATTTTGCAGTAAGGATGCACATTCCGGTGCGGCGATACCTCCCATATGCCATACACGATGGTTGTGGAAAGGCAGATCCAGCCCGTTGAAGCACGATTCCACTGCTCCGGCTTTGTTGTCCGCAGCCCCATAGACGACACCGGCAAGGCGGGCATGAACGATGGCGCCCGTACACATCAGACAAGGTTCAAGCGTAACGACGAGAATGCAGCCTTCGAGGCGGTAATTGCCCAAAACGGCTCCGGCTGAACGCATGGCCATGATTTCGGCATGGGCTGACGGATCGGACAGGGTAATGGGCTGATTGTGCTCGACGGCAAGGATCGTCCCTGCCGGATCGACGATGAGCGCCCCTACGGGGACTTCGCCTTGCTGGGGCGCTTGCCGTGCTTTCGCAATCGCTTGGAGCATCAACCCCTCCCACGACCAGCCGGAAGGAGGGGGAGGGACGGGGCCCCATGCCGTATAGGCGCGGGGTTCGCAGACTGTCTCGGAAAAGGCCGCCCAAGGATACTCTGATCCGGAGGGCGGCCTATTGGATGACGTCATTACAGGATGACCCGCCTGCGAATCTGCTGAACGACCTGTTCGGGCGTGTCACAGACCGTGACGAGATCGTCCACCTCGGAAGCCCTTATGTAGCCCCCGGAAACCATTGTGCTGCGGACCCAGTCGAGGAAGCCGTTCCAGAAGGTACTCTGATACAGGATAATGGGAAGAGGACGGATACGTTTGGTTTGCGCGAGCACAAACGCTTCGGAGAGTTCGTCAATGGTGCCCATGCCGCCGGGCATGACGACATACGCGAGCGCATACTTTACAAACATGAGCTTGCGCAGGAAGAAGTAGCGGTAATCACTGCGTATTTTTACATACTTATTGCATTCTTGTTCGTGGGGAAGCTGGATATGCAGGCCGACGGACGTTCCTCCGGCCTCGGTAGCTCCCTTGTTGCCCGCTTCCATGAGGCCGGGACCGCCGCCGGTGATGACGCCATAACCCGACTCGACCAGCAACTTGGCGATGGTCTCGCCCTCGGCATACAACGGGTTCTCGGGCTTGACCCGGGCGGAACCGAAAATGGACACGCAAGGACCAAGATCGCTGAGCGTTTCAAACCCATCGACAATTTCAGCGAGAATCCTAAACATTCGCCATGATTCGCGGATAGATAGCATGTCTATCGGGGATTGGCTCATAGATAGCTCCTTTTAAGGTATGAAAGGGACTATAGCCCGGTGTGCATAATGGCGCAAGCGCTCCAAGAGAAACCGTACGCGCGAGGAGGGCGCGTAATTTTTTTCTTCATATCATGGCGGTATGATGAGAATAATTCCGGCTTATGGGAGTGCATAGTTTTTCTTGTCATGGGATACCGGTTACAGGTAGTATGGGACCCTGTTTGGGAATTTACTCTGCATCAGGAGGTTCTATGAAAGTTCATTTTCTCGGTGCGGCGCAGACGGTCACCGGTTCTTGCTATCTCATTGAGGCTTGCGGGATTCGTTTTACCGTGGACTGCGGTATGCATCAGGGGAACTCCGAGATCGAGGCCCGTAACTTCGATACCGATATCTACCAATCAGGAAATATTGATTTTATCCTTTTGACACACGCTCATATCGATCATTCCGGCCTCTTGCCCCGCATTGTGCATGAGGGGTTCAAAGGCTCCATTTACTGCACGCCTCCGACAGCGGCCCTTGCCGGGCTGATGCTTGAGGACAGCGCGCATATTCAGGAAATGGAAGCTGAATGGAGGCAAAAGAAGCAAAAGCGGCACACCGGACAAAACGGCAAAAGCAAAGAGATCGTACCGCTGTACACGGTTGAAGACGCCCGCAAAGTCCCGGACCAATTCCGTTTGGTGGAATACAACAAAACCTTCGAACCCCACCCGGGCATTGCCGTCACCTATAAGGACGCCGGCCATATCCTCGGCTCCGCTTTCTTGGAGCTGACCGTAACGGAAGACGGCAAAACGACCCGTGTCGTCTTCTCTGGGGATTTGGGGCGTCCGGGTACGCTCCTGATGCATGATCCGGTTGTCGCCAGCCAGGCGGATTATCTGTTCATTGAGAGTACGTACGGCGATCGTAATCATAAGAACGAAGAAGCGACATTTGACGAACTGGCGGAAGCCATCGCCTATAGCTACAATAATCATGACAAGGTCATCATTCCCGCCTTTGCCGTGGGGCGCACGCAGGAGATTTTGTACTGCCTGTACCTGCTGCGGCAGAAGGGGAAGCTCCCGGATGACATGCCCATATTCGTTGACAGCCCTCTGGCGATCCGCGCAACGGAAGTCTTTAAAGAATTCAAGGACTATTTGGACACGCCCGAGATCGACCTGTCAGGGAACATGTCCGCATTGCTGCCCAACCTGAAATTTACCTTGAGCGCTTTGGAATCCCAGGCGTTGAATGTGATGAAAGGGCCGGCGATCATCATTTCCGCAAGCGGAATGTGCAATGCCGGGCGCATCCAGCACCACCTCCGGCACAACGCATGGCGTCCCACGGCCAGCATCGTCTTTGTCGGGTATCAGGGCGTCGGCACGCCGGGCCGTAAGATCGTTGATGGCGCAAGCTCCATCCGGCTTTTCAATGAAGATGTCGCCATCAAGGCCAAAGTTTTTACGATTGGCGGGTTTTCCGCGCACGCCGGGCAGAGCCAGATTTTGGATTGGATCCGGAAAATGGCGCATCCCGGTATGCAGGTCGTGCTGGTGCATGGCGAAGAGAAAGCACAGCAGATCCTTTCCGGCCTTATCAAAGACCAGTTCCATCTTTCAGTGTATGCTCCCGGTTATTTGGAAGAAATGGCTCTTGCGGCGGGTGCTACTCCCGAAGTGGTCGTTACCGCCCAACCGAAGAGTTATGCGCATGTGGACTGGGACTTGCTGCTTGAAGAAACGGAAGGCAAGCTTTCCAAGCTCCGTACGCGCCTTGAAAAGGCTGGGGAACGGCCTTGGGATGAACAGGTTGATATTCGGGATCGTATCCTTGAGCTCAATAAGGAATTGCTGTCCGTCCTGACTCAGCTGTAAGTGAAGAAGAGGGGCCCGCAATGGGCCTCTTTTTCTCCGTTTTTGATTGAATAGAATCCGTTCACTTCAACGTTGGTGACAAACCGACCGTTTCCTACTGGAGTTTTCATGCGAATCATTGCCGGTGCCCTTGGAGGCCGGAATCTGAAGACGGTTGAAGGGCCGGGGTATCGTCCGGCTACGGCCAAAGTCCGAGAAGCCATTTTTTCCATGCTTTCCTCGCGGGGCGTTGTATGGAGCGGTTTGCGCGTTCTGGATTTGTTTGCCGGAAGCGGAAGCCTGAGCTTTGAAGCCCTCAGCCGGGGAGCACAAGAGGTTTGCCTTGTCGAGCGCGAGCCGAAAGTCGTGCAATGCTTGAACCAGAATGTGGAAGCGCTGGATGTGTCGGATCGGTGCCGTGTAGCGGAGAGCGATGTCCTGCGTTTTCTGCGGGGTAGGGCGTATCAGCCGTACGATGTCATCTTTGCCGATCCGCCGTATGGTGAAAATCGGCTGGTCCCTACGCTCAAGGCCATTATGAAGGGCGGCTGGCTCGCACCCGACGGCTATTTGCTTGCCGAGATTGAAGGCCTGCTACGTTTTGACGCCGCAGCGGTCCATGAGGAACTTGAATTGGAAATCGATCGAAATTACGGACAAACCCGGATCATCTTATGGCACAAGACAAACGAGTAGCGATCTATCCCGGAACGTTTGATCCCCTGACGAACGGACACGCGAACATCATCCGGCGAGGATTGCGCATGTTCGACAACATCATCGTCGCGGTAGCCGCCGATACGGGAAAATCGCCCCTGTTTTCCCTTGAAGAGCGCGTGGCCATGGCGGAGAAAGTTTTCGCCAAAGAGCCGAATATTTCCGTTGAGCCGTTTCAAGGGTTGCTTGTGGAGTATGTTGCACGCCGGAATGTCCATACTGTGCTTCGAGGGCTTCGGGCCGTTTCAGACTTTGAATACGAATTTCAGATTGCGCTCATGAACCGCAAGCTGCGCCCGGATATTGAGACGCTGTTTCTGATTTCCGATTACCGCTGGCTGTATATCAGTTCAACCATCGTCAAGACCGTCGCAAGTTTGGGCGGAGATGTGCGCGGGCTTGTCCCTGATCATGTTCTCAGCTGCTTGCGCGAGCGCTTCGGGTTCACGCACGGAGAGATCGAACCCGTATCGCTGCCGCCCGTACCGGCCCTCTCGGAGCTTGCGCGCTTACAGGAACTGGAAGCGTCACTCGACAGGGATACTGATAAATGACGAAACCACGCGTTGTCTGTCTTGTCGGCCCTACGGGCGTTGGAAAATCCGCGATCGCTTTGCGCCTTGCCGGGCAGTTCAACGGAGAGATCATCAATGCGGATTCGCGTCAGGTTTTTGAAGCTTTTCCGATCATCACGGCTCAACCCTCTCAGACGGAACAGTCCGCGCTCCCGCATCGCCTTTACGGTTTTTTGAAAACGGACGCCCGTTTTTCCGCCGGGGCTTGGGGGGAAAAGGCCCTGGAGCATATCGAACATACGGCATTCCCTGTATTTGTGGGAGGAACGGGATTGTATTTCCGGGCCTTTTTTGACGGCATTGTGGATATTCCGCCCATACCGGATGATATCCTCACGAGACTGACGGAAGCGTGCCGCATCGAAGGTTCGTTGGCGCTGCATCGGAAGCTGGAGGAAATCGATCCGGCATACGCCGCCCGTATCCATGAGAACGATCGGCAGCGCATTGTGAGGGCCCTTTGCGTCTATGAGGCCACAGGGAAAACCTTTTCATGGTGGCACAGCCAAACGCCGCCCCCGCGGGATGCGGATGTGCTGCGTATAGGCTTGCGCCTTCCGCTTGATACGTTGACGCCTCTGTTGGCGCGCCGCATCGACTTGATGCTTGAGGCAGGCGCGCTTGAGGAAGCCCGTTCCGAGTATGCTGTATTCCCCGACGGGACGCTGCCGGGATGGTCCGGCATCGGATGCCGGGAACTTCATCTCTATCTTTCGGGTGTCTTGTCGCTGGATGCCGCACGGGAGCTGTGGATCAAAAACACGCGGGCATATGCGAAACGGCAACTGACGTGGTTCAACGCGGATAGCCGGATCCAATGGTTCGCCCCGAATGAAGGCAAAGAGATCCTCACTCTCGTCAGTGAGTGGCATCAGCAGAAAAAGGTTTAATGACCCGAACAGACAGGGGACACCCTCAAAAATGTCTGTCCTTGGCTCGAATCACATAAAAGAGCCGTCCTTCCCATACAGGGGAGGACGGCTCTAGTCTTTTCAGGAGAAAACTTTACTTCTGGCTTTCTTCCACGATGCGCATCGTGGTCGTAGCGATCTCCAGTTCCTCATTGGTGGGAATGATGAGGACGGGGATGCGGCTGTCAGGTGTGCTGATGACGCGGGCCCCGGGCTTGCGGGTATGGTTTTCCTTTTTGTCCACCTTGATGCCGAAAGGCTCGAGGCCTTCGCAGACGGCTTCGCGGACGAATTCATCATTTTCGCCGATACCGGCGGTGAACACGATGGAGTCAACATTGCCAAGCAGGAAGAAGTAGGAGCCGAGCACTTTCTTGATGCTGCGGGTCAGCATCTTGAACGCGAGGGCGGCCTTTTCGTCACCCTTTTCGATGTTCGCATGTACATCGCGCATATCGCTGGTGCCGCAGATGCCGAGCAGGCCGGACTGCTTGTTCAGGACAGTATCGGCTTCCTGAGGCGTCATTCCCTTCTTTTCCATCATGAAGGGAACAATGGCGGGGTCGATGGAACCGCAGCGCGTACCCATCATCAGACCCTCAAGAGGCGTCAGGCCCATCGAAGTATCGATGCACTTGCCGTTCTGAACGGCGCTCATGGAGGAGCCGTTTCCGAGATGCATCGTGATGGAGTTCAGTTCCGAGAGGGGCTTGCCGAGGAAGGCCGCCGTCGCTTTTGCGATGTATTTATGGGAGGTGCCGTGGAAGCCATAGCGGCGGATGCGCAGCTCTTCATACAACGAGTAGGGCAGGGGATACAGATACGCTTCGGGAGCCAGGGTCATGCCGAATTCGGTATCGAAAACGCCCACGTTGGGAACGCCGGGGAAGAGCTTTTCCGCAACGTCGATGCCCATCAGGTTGGCCGGGTTGTGCAGCGGGCCAAGGGGGAAGCAGTCGCGGATGATTTCTTTTACCTTGTCGTCGATAAGCACGGGATCGGTGATCGCTTCGCCGCCATGCAGCACGCGGTGCCCGATTGCCGAGATTTCCGACTTGTCCTGGATAACGCCCTTTTCGGAGTCCAGAAGCAAGGAAATGACGTCTTCCATCCCTTCAACGTGCGTGGGGAAGGGACGCTCGACAACGATTTTCTCTTCCTTGTCGCTACCGGGAGCAATCTTATGGCTCAGTTTGCCCATAGGCTGCCCGATACGTTCGACGACACCGGAGCACAGAACGGATTGGTCGTCCATATTGAACAATTGGTATTTACAAGAAGAAGAACCCGCGTTGATGACCAGAATTTTCATTGTTCTACCAGCTGATTAAAAAAGTTGAAGAATCTTGTGACAATAAAAAGATGAAGGATCCGGCATCTTCCGCAAAAAGACAGCAATACGAAAGAGGTGGATCCGGATCCTCCAAGAGTGCCTTACTTAAGGGTGATTAAACCCTTTTCAGCCTGAGCCTGGATAGCCGTGATCATGACCGTGTTGATGATGTCCGGCACGGTGCAACCGCGGGACAAATCGTTCACGGGCTTGTTGAGGCCCTGCAGGACGGGGCCGATGGCAAGCGCATTGGCGGCGCGCTGGACGGCCTTATACGTATTGTTCCCGGTATTCAGGTCCGGGAAGATGAACACGGAGGCGTGGCCGGCGACGGGGCTGGTGGGAGCCTTCGTTCGGGCCACTTCGGGATCGATGGCCGCGTCATACTGGATGGGGCCATCAAGGAGGAGCTCGGGAGCCCGTTCATGCGCAAGCTTGGTCGCTTCGATGACTTCGTCAACGGCTTCGCCCTTGCCGGAAGAACCGGTGGAGTAGGACAGCATGGCGACGCGGGGTTCGACGCCGAAGACACGGGCGGTATGCGCCGAGCTGATGGCGATGTCCGCAAGCTGGCTGGCTGTGGGGTTAGGATTGACCGCGCAGTCGCCGAACACAAGGATGCGATCCTTGAGGCACATGAAGAACACGCTCGAAACGATGGAGGTATCCGGCTTCGTCTTGATGATTTCAAAGGCGGGACGGATGGTGTGGGCCGTGGTGTTCACAGCGCCGGAAACCATGCCGTCGGCGTCGCCGATCTGAACCATCATCGTGCCGAAGTAGGTCGAGTCCTGCATACGCTCCTGCGCCTGTTCCAACGTAAGGCCCTTGCTCTTGCGCATTTCGTAATACTGCTGGGCATAGGCGTTGAAACGCGGGGAGGCTGTAGGCTGGATAATCGTGGCATCCTGCAGCTTGAGGCCAAACTTCTTGATCTTCTCCTGGATGGCGTCGGTATCGCCAAGCAGGATGATATCCGCAATCCCACGCTCGCACAGGGACTCGGCGGCGCGCAGAATCCGCAGTTCCTCCCCTTCGGGCAGGACGATGCGCATACGATGCTTCTGAGCCTGCTCCGCGAGGTTGAACTCGAACATCATCGGGGTAACGCGATCAGAGCGGAAGTTGAAAATCTTGTTGACGAGGGTTTCCTTGTCCACGCCTTCGGAGAAGGCGTCAAGCGCCACGGAGATCTTCCGATAGTCTTCGGGGGAAATTTTTCCGTGCAGCTTCAGCAGTTCCTGACACGTATCATAGGTGGCGCCCTTCACGGAAAGGATGGGAACAGGGATGCCCGTCCAGCCTTCCATGAGCTTCTGCATACTCTCGGGCAAATCGATGCCGCCGGTGAGGAGGATGCCCGCGATGTTGGGATAGGTGGACGAAAGATGGGAGGTCAGGCTGGCGAGGATGATGTCGGAACGGTCCCCGGGGGTGACGATCAGCAGATCCTGCTCAAGGTAGTTCATGAAATTGCCGACCTGCATAGCCGCGATAAGGTAGTCGTGAACAAGGTTGTTCAGGCCTTCCTTGCCGAAAAGCACATCGGCGTTCATCCATTTCTGGACTTCACCGACGCTCGGATTGCACAGGGCGGGGGTTTCGCTGATGAAGAACAGCGGAGTGAAAGCTCCGGAGCCTTCAATGATCGTACTCGCACAGGTGGGGCAGTCTTCGGTGGTGAACGATACGCGGTTGACGAACACGCAGCCCACTTCGCGCCGCTTGTCCTTCAGCAATTCCAGGTTACTTCTGACGGAGGCCTGGATGGCGTCCAAGGATTTATCCTTGCCGTTGATGACGAGCGCGAGCGGAATATTGAGGCTGGCGGCGATCTCGGAGTTCAGCTCGAACTGGACGGCCGTGTCCTTGTCCCGGAAATCCGTGCCCTGGCACAAAACGAAATCATACTCGTTTTCAAGGGCTTTGTACTTCTGAAAAATCTTTTCGATCAACAGGGACATATTCCCCGAAGTCACCAGTTCGAGCGCTTCCTTATAGGTACACGCGTAGGTGTCCCTATACAGCATATCCAGCTCAAAATGCTTGAGGATCAGATTGATGCTGGAGTCGCGCCGGGCTTCGTCCTCGCTGTCGATGATAGGACGAAAGAAGGCGACCTTGCGCACCTGAGACTGCAAGAAATGCATCAGCCCCAAGGTGACTACGGTTTTCCCACTCGAGCCTTCCGTACCAGTGATATAAAGAGAATGGGCCATAAAGAGGTACTCCGGGATGTAAGGATTACAGTTTGTTCCGCAAAGCAGTAAAATCCACATAATAATAGACGGAGTGCCCCTTTCTGTCAAAAGGCACTCCGCCGACAGAGTCAAAACCGGGAACCGGCAGAACCGGTTCCCGGGAGAGAGCGTTATTCCGTTACCTTGGGTTCTTCAGCGGCCTTCGGCTGTTCGGCAGAACCGGAGAACGCCGCCATGTACTTCAACAGCTGATAACGATCGTTATACGCCTTTTCCAGGTCGTTCTGGAGACGTTCGGAATCTTGAGGCGCGATGCTCTTCAGCTGGGCATAACGGTTTTCACCGGCCAGGAAGTCACGCAGCGTTCCGTCGGGAGCCTTGGACTCCAGAGTCAGGGGCGCTTTGCCCTGTTCGGCCAATTCGGGGTTGAAGCGATACAGAGGCCAGTAACCGCTGTCGACGGCCAGCTTGCCTTCTTCCATGCTCTTGCCCATACCCTTGCGGATGCCCTGGTTGATGCAGGGGGCGTACGCGATGATGAGGGACGGTCCCTTATAGGCTTCGGCTTCCTTCAGTGCCTTGAGGGTCTGCTGCTTGTTGGCGCCCATGGAGATGGAAGCCACATACACGTACCCGTAGGTCATGGCCATACGGCCCAGATCCTTCTTGCCGGTACGCTTGCCGGCGGCGGCAAACTTGGCGACGGAGCCGAGCGGGGTGGACTTGGAAGCCTGACCGCCGGTGTTGGAGTACACTTCAGTGTCCATAACGAGCACGTTGATGTCTTCGCCGGAAGCGAGGACATGGTCCAGGCCGCCGTAGCCGATGTCATAGGCCCAACCGTCACCGCCGAAGACCCACACGGACTTCTTGGTGAGCAGGTCATTCATATCCCAAATCTGCTCGAACAGTTCATGTTCCGGAGCGTCGGACAGCGCGGCAAGGATTTCTTCACCGAACTTCTTGGAACCTTCGGCGTCTTCCTTGTTTTCCAGCCAGCCGTTGAGGGCGTCGACCAATCCTTCGGGCAGGTCGGGCAGCTTGGCCGCTTCCGCAACGATATCGGCGAGCTTTTCGCGACGATGCTTGACGGCGCTGAACATACCGAAGCCGTATTCGGCGGCATCTTCAAAGAGGGAGCTGCCCCAAGCCGGGCCGTGACCATCCTTGTTGGTGGTGTAAGGCACGGTGGGAGCGGAACCACCCCAGATGGAGGAGCAGCCGGTGGCGTTGGCGATAAGCATCCGTTCGCCGAAAAGCTGGGTGATCAGCTTCACATAGGGAGTTTCGCCACAACCGGCACACGCACCGGAGAATTCAAGCAGAGGCTGCTGGAGCTGAGAACCCTTGAGCGAATCGCGGGCAACCAGGTTGTCCTTCGGTTCCACGCATTCGGTGGCGAACTTCAAGTTGGCGACCTGCTCTTCAATCTGGGTGTGCAGCGGCTTCATGACCAGAGCCTTGGTCTTGGCCGGGCAGACTTCGGCGCAGGAGCCGCAGCCGAGGCAGTCTTCAGCATACACCTGAATGCGGAACTTGAGGCCCTTGAGTTCCTTGCCGATGGCGTCCTTGGTGACAAACGTATCCGGAGCGCAGGAAAGTTCTTCTTCGGTAGCCAGAACAGGGCGGATGGCCGCGTGCGGGCAAACAAAGGAACACTGGCAGCACTGGATGCAGTTTTCGGAAATCCATTCGGGAATGTTCACCGCCACACCGCGCTTTTCATAAGCGGTGGTGCCGAGCGGAACAAGACCGTCGGGCTCAAAGGCGGACACGGGCAGCTTGTCACCCTGCTGGGCGAGGATCGGACGGACCACGTCCGTGATGTAGGCCGGTTCGTGGTTGTGCCCGCAGCCGCAACCGCAGGAGCAGGCTTCAGCCTTGTGTTCGTCAACAGCCTCAGCCCATTCGGCCGGAATCTTGATTTCGGTCAGCGCGGCAATGGCGTTGTCCACGGCGGCGAGGTTCATGTTCACGACCTTATCGCCCTTGCGGCCGTAGGTCTTCTTGATGGAGTCCTTCAACAGCGCGACGGCCTGCTCGAAGGGGATCACTTCGGCGAGCTTGAAGAACGCGGTCTGCATGATCATGTTGATGCGTCCGCCAAGGCCGATTTCCATGGCGACCTTCACCGCGTCCACGTTATAGAACTTGATGTTCTTGCGGGCGAGGGTGCGCTTCATGGCAGCGGGCAGTTCACGGCTGAGGTCTTCAACGGTGTTCCATTCGGAGTTCAGCACGAACACGCCGCCTTCCTTGATGCCTTCGAGCACGTCGTACTGGTGTACGTACGCGGACTTGTGGCAGGCAATGTAGTCGGCCTGGTTCACCAAGTAGGTGGAGTGGATGGGAGACTTGCCGAAGCGCAGGTGGGATACCGTAAAGCCGCCGGACTTCTTGGAATCGTAAGCGAAGTAGGCCTGAGCGTAGAGATCGGTGTTGTCCCCGATGATCTTGATGGCCTGCTTGTTCGCGCCCACGGTGCCGTCGGCGCCGAGGCCGAAGAACTTGCACTGTACAGTGCCGGGAGCCACGGTGTCGATGTCGGCGCCAACTTCAAGGCTGGTGTAGCTTACGTCGTCGGTGATGCCCACGGAGAAGTGGTTCTTGGGGCCGACGGTGGTCATGTTGGCGAAAACGGCTTCAGCCATGGCGGGCGTGAATTCCTTGGAACCCAGACCATAGCGGCCGCCGAGGATTTCCGGCGTCTTGCCCTTTTCCATGAAGGCGGCGCAAACGTCGAGGTACAGCGGCTCGCCGAGGCAGCCGGGTTCCTTGGTGCGATCGAGGACGGTAATGGTCTTCACCGTGGAGGGGATGACCTGCAGGAGATGTTCGGTGGAGAAGGGACGGAACAGGCGGACCTTCACGAGGCCGACGCGCTGGCCCTGGGCGTTCAGCAGGTTGACGACTTCCTCAATGGTTTCGCAGGCGGAGCCCATGGCCACAACGATGCGGTCGGCTTCCGGGTGGCCCACGTAGTCGAAGGGACGGTATTTGCGGCCTGTGATGCCCTCGACCTTCTTCATCGCTTCAACAACGACGTTAGGAACCGCATCATAGAAGAGGTTCCGGCGTTCGGTGTTCTGGAAGTAGATGTCGGGGTTCTGGGCCGTGCCGCGCTGATGGGGGTGTTCCGGATTCATGGCGTTCTGCCGGAATTCGTTCACCTTGTCCCAATTGACGACCTTGCGGATGTCTTCATAGTCGATGACTTCGATCTTCTGGATTTCATGGGAGGTGCGGAACCCGTCGAAGAAATGGCAGAAGGGGACGCTGGATTCGATGGTGGCCAGATGGGCAACCAGGGCGATGTCCATGCATTCCTGGACGGAGCTGGCGCAAAGGAAAGCAAAACCGGTCTGGCGCGCGGCCATCACGTCCTGCTGGTCGCCGAAGATGCTCAGCGCGTGCGTGGAAAGGGCACGGGCGGAAACGTGAAATACGGTGGGAAGCAGTTCACCGGCGATTTTGTACATGTTGGGGATCATCAGCAGGAGGCCCTGAGAAGCCGTAAACGTGCTGGTCATGGCACCAGCCACCAAGGAACCGTGCACGGCACCGGCGGCACCGGCTTCGGACTGCAGTTCACGCACGGTGACGGTCTGGCCCATCAGGTTTTTCTTGCCGGCGGCGGCCCAGTCATCAGCGAGTTCGCCCATCACGGAAGACGGCGTGATAGGATAAATACAAGCGACATCGCTGAGAGCATACGCGATATGCGTGGTTGCCGTGTTGCCGTCCATGGTTTTCATTTTCTTAGCCATGAAG
>ERZ506905.262-NODE-262-length-25957-cov-28.1267_pt1 | contig 25957 bp, 25 predicted proteins | sample MGYA00513175_ERZ506905 | MGnify/ENA metagenome assembly ERZ506905
CCACAGTATCTAATAATAGTATATTACATAAAATTTAAAATAGATTAGTAATTAGTAAATTATTATATAAATATTATACGAGGAGTGATTAAATGGAAAAAAAACATCAACTTATGGGGACTGAAAAAATTACAAAGCTTTTGATTCAGTTTTCTCTACCTGCAATAATAGGTATGTTAGTTAATGCCTTATACAATATTGTAGATAGAATTTATATTGGAAATATTGAAAAAGTAGGGCATATAGCAATAGCAGGAGTGGGAATAGTTTTCCCTATTGTAATATTTGTATTTGGTTTTTCTATATTGATTGGTCTTGGTTCTGCTACTAATGCCTCTTTAAACTTAGGAAGAAAGAAAAAAGAGGAAGCAGAGAGATTTTTAGGAACAGCTATATTTTTTGGATTTATTGTTTCATTGGTTCTAATGGTTCTTGTTTTATGGAAATTAGAGTGGTTAGTTAGTATTTTAGGTGGAAGTGATAAAACAGGTATATATGCCGCTCAATACTTAAAAATTCTAGCTTTTGGTTTTCCAGCGGCTGTTGTTGGATATGTAGCTAACGCTTCTATTCGTTCAGATGGAAATCCCAAAATGGCAATGGCAACTCTACTTATAGGAGCAATTACTAATATAGTATTAGATCCTATATTTATATTCTATTTAAAAATGGGAGTAAGAGGGGCAGCTTGGGCTACTATTATATCTCAATATGTTTCAGGAATTTGGGCTATATATTATTTTACTTCAAAATTTAGTGGAATGAAATTATATGTTAAAAATTTAAAGTTAAACTTTGAGAAAATAAAAAGTATAGCTTCTTTAGGAAGTGCTCCTTTTGCAATACAGATGGGAGCTAGTATAGTAAACTATACTTATAATAGCACATTGAAAATCTATGGTGGAGATGCGGGAATAGGAGCAATGGCAATAGTTCAAGCAGTAATTACTTTTATCTCTATGCCAATTTTTGGAATAAACCAAGGATTACAACCAATTTTAGGTTATAACTATGGAGCTAGATTATATCCAAGAGTTAAAGAGGCTCTTTTTAAAGCTATATTTGCTGCTACAGTTTTATGTGTAATAGATTTTCTAGCAATTCAATTTTTATCAAAATATTTTATTAATATTTTCACACAAGAGAAAGAGTTGGTAAGAATAGCTTCAGTTGGGCTTAAAATACAAACTTTTATGTTGCCAATAGTTGGATTCCAAATAATAGCTTCTATCTATTTCCAAGCTATTGGAAAACCTAAGATGAGTTTCTTTATGAGTCTTACTAGACAGATTATAGTTCTTATCCCTTGTATTTTAATAATGTCAAAGTTATTTGGAGTAAAGGGAATCTGGTTTGCTGGACCAACAGCTGACTTTATAGCAACTGTTCTTACATTTATATTTATAAAGATGGAGTTAAAACATCTTAAAGAGTTAGAAGAGGGTATGAAAAAAGAAAATATATAAATAGTTGAAAAAAATTGATAAAAGTTTTACAATAGAGTTATCATACATATGGGGGGAATACAATGATTAACAGATTTTTAAAATATGTAAAGATTGCAACTGATTCAAATCCAGAAAATCTTCAATGTCCAAGTAGTGATATACAATGGGATTTAGGAAAAGTCATAGTAGAGGATTTAAAAGAGTTAGGTTTAGAAGATATCTCTTTAGATGAAAATTGTTATATTATGGCAACTCTTCCAGCTAATTGTACTGAAAAGATTCCATCAATAGGATTTATAGCTCATATGGATACAGCACCTACTTATAATGGAATAGGAGTTAATCCAAGAATTGTAAAATATGAAGGTGGAGATATTGTTTTAAATAAGGAATTAAATATTATTTTATCTCCAAAAGATTTTTCACATATGAATAATTACATAGGGCAAGATTTAATAGTTACAGATGGAAAAACATTATTAGGTGCAGATGATAAAGCTGGTATTGTAGAGATAATTGAAGCTATAAAATATTTAAAAGAGCATCCAGAGATAAAACATGGAGAGATAAAAATAGGGTTTACACCAGATGAGGAGATAGGAAGAGGAGCTAACTTCTTTGATGTAGAAAAATTTAATTGTAAATTTGCTTATACAGTAGATGGTGGGGAGCTAGGAGAGTTAGAGTATGAAAACTTTAATGCTGCCTCAGCTGTAATCAAAATAAAGGGAAGAGATATACACCCTGGAACAGCAAAAAATAGTATGATTAATTCTATAATGATAGCTATGGAATTAAACTCTATGTTACCACCAGAGCAAAGACCTGAACACACAGAAAATTATGAGGGATTTTTCTTATTAAATGATATGAAGGGAACTGTTGAGGATACAACAATGAACTATATCATAAGAGACCACTCAATGAAAAAATTTAATGAGAAAAAGAATCTTATAAAAGCTGCTGTAATGTATCTTCAATTAAAATATAAAGATGCTTGTATAGAGATAGAAGTAAAAGATAGCTATTATAATATGAGAGAAAAAATTGAGCCAGTAATGTATGTAATTGATTTAGCTAAAAAATCAATGGAGGAATTAGGAATAGAGCCTCATATTAGACCTATAAGAGGTGGAACTGATGGAGCTAGACTTTCATATAAAGGGCTTCCATGTCCAAATCTATTTACAGGGGGACATAACTTCCACGGAAAATTTGAATATATTTCTGTTCAATCAATGGAAAAAGCAAGGGACTTAATTGTAAAAATTATAGAAAATACAGCAAAATTATAAAAATAATATAATATATACAAAGAGGAAAAGTTTTGTTCAAATTATGTGATAGTAATAACAAAAAAATTTCCTCTTTATTTTTTTAAAAAACTTTAATTTATAATAGTTTGTAATCTTTAAATGGAAAAAATTAAATTTTATGTTATAAAAAATGGTTGAATTATTGTATAATCTATGATATATTAGAAATAAATGAGCATGTTTAAATTTTTAAAAAATATCAAAAAATTTAAAAGTGTGTTTTAAGTGCAAAAAGCAAAATTATAATATTAAAAGTATTTGAAAATAAATAGTTTATAAATAATATCTCATATATCCCTGTAATATGGTCAGGAGTTTCTACGGGTTGCCACTATAACAAGCCGCTATGAGTAAAAAATGAATTTGAATAATTTTTATTCAAATTTATTTCACTTGTTTTGCTCCTAACTAAATTTAAAAGAGATATAAAGTTTTAGGAGGAAAAGTGAAAAAAATTTTGTCTTTGATTATCAAAGCAACAAAATACTATCTAAAAAATCCTTTCTAAAATCATTATATTGTATCTGTAGGTATGAAAAATTACAGACATATATTTTTAACTTATCAAATCACTTTATTTATCATACAGGATAAAAATTACTCTATTAATCCTATTAATCATTTAATCAATTAGAACAAATAATTTGCTTGAAAAATAAGATATAATTTAAGTTATTCAGTGTAGTTATAAAAAATTATAAATATAAAAATTATAAATATTAGGAGGTCAGCTTTGTTTAGTTTTAAGAATTATTTAGCTGTTACATCATTAGAGGAAGCTTATAATGAATTGTTAAAAAACAAAAAAAATATCATATTAGGAGGGACTTCTTATTTAAGAATAGGGAATGTTGCCTACAATACGGCTATTGACTTGTCAAATCTTTCTCTTAATTACATCAGAGAAGAGGGAGAATATGTTCATATTGGGGCAATAACTAGTTTTAGAGATTTAGAAACTAATAAAATTACTCAAAATATATTTGATGGAATTTTAGACAAATGTGTAAGAGGAATAATAGGAGTACAATTTAGAACTAATGTTACAGTAGGAGCTACTGTATTCTCTAAATATGGATTTTCAGATTTAATTCCTACTTTACTTGCTATGGGAGCTATAGTTGTACTTTATAATGGTGGTGAAATCTCATTAGAGGACTACTTAAAAGAAGAGGGACTTAGAAGAGATATTTTAGTAGAAGTAAAAGTGAAAAAATCTGGAAGAGGAGCTTTCCAAAGTATTAGAAAAAGTAAAACAGATTATGCTATAACTAATACTTGTGTAACTAAGACAGAAGCTGGAATAAGAGTTGCTATTGGAGTAAGACCTGGAAAAGCTGTGCTATCTTATAAAGCAATGGAAATTTTAAACAACAATGAGATAACTGATGAGATTATAGATAAAGCTTGTGAGGCTATGAGTGAAGAGGTTACTTTTGGAAGTAATATGAGAGGAACAGGAGAGTATAGAAGAGCTGTTTCTAAAAACTTATTAAAAAGAGCAATCAAGGAGGTATTATAAGTGCTTTTAACTCTTAATGTAAACGGAAGAAAAAGAGAGATAGTGATCTCTGCTGATGAATATTTATTAGATGTATTAAGAAAATTAGGATATTTAAGTGTAAAAAGAGGTTGTGATACTGGTTCTTGTGGTCTTTGCACAGTTCTTGTAGATGATAAACCTGTATTATCTTGTAGTACACTAGCTGTAAGAGCTCAAGGGAAAAATGTAACAACTATTGAAGGGTGTCAAAGAGAAGCTGAAAGATTTGCTGAGTTTATGGCAGCTGAAGGAGCAGAGCAATGTGGATTCTGTGCACCTGGATTCACTTTGACAGTACTTGCTCTTATGAAAGAGTATGAAAATCCTACTGATGAAGAGATACTTCACTATTTAAATGGAAATCTTTGTAGATGTAGTGGATATGTTTCACAACTTAGAGCTATAAAAAACTTTATGGAGGCTGAGAAAAAATAATGAAATTTGTAAATAAAGAGATGAAAAAAGTAGATGGAATAGGATTAATAACTGGAAAACCATTCTACACAGATGACTTAGTTGCAAATCAAGAGTATTTAATAATTAAACTTTTAAGATCGCCTCATGCCTATGCTAGAATAAAAAATATAGATACTACAATAGCTGAAAAAGTACCTGGAATAGAAGCTATATATACATATAAAGATGTACCTCAAACTATGTTTACATTAGCTGGACAATCTTATCCAGAGCCATCTCCATATGATAGAAAAATATTAGATGAGTATGTAAGATATGTAGGAGATCCAGTTGCTATAGTTGCTGGAGTAGATGAACAAACTGTTGAGAAAGCCATGAAACTTATAAAAGTTGAGTATGAAGTTTTAGAGGCAGTAGTAGATTATGAAAAAGCACTAGACTCTTCTATATTAGTTCATAGAGAAAAAGCTCATACAAACTATGACAATATAGGTTATGATAATACAAGAAACTTAGCATCTTCTTATTTACAAGTAAAAGGAGATGTAGATAAAGGATTTGAAGAGAGTGATGTAATATTAGAAAATACATATTATACTCAACCACAAATCCATGCTATGATGGAAACTTATAGATCAGCAGCATATTTTGATGTATATGGAAGACTTACTGTAATATCTTCTACACAGATTCCTTTCCATGTAAGAAGACATTTAGCTAGAGCTCTAGAGTATCCTAGTAGTAAAATAAGAGTAATTAAACCAAAATTAGGTGGAGGATTTGGAGGAAAACAAACTTCTGTTTGTGAAATATACCCAGCTTTTGTTACATTAAAAACTGGAAAACCATCTAAAATAATCTATACAAGAAAGGAAACTCAAGCATATTCTAATACTAGACATGCTATGAGACTTACTGTAAAAATCGGTTCAGATAAAGAGGGAAATATTAAAGCTATTGATATAAATGTATTATCAAATACAGGAGCATATGGAGAACATGCTCCAACAGTTACAGCTCTAGTTGTGTATAAAACATTCCCACTATATGCTAAGATACCAATGAGATGTAAAGCTGATATAGTTTACTCAAATACAATGGTAGGAGGAGCTTTCAGAGGATATGGAGCTACTCAAGGAACATTTGCTGTGGAATCAGCTGTAAATGAGTTAGCACATAAATTAGGATTAGACCCTACTGAAGTAAGAATGAAAAACTTAGTAGACCAATCTGAAACTGTAAGTGGAGATATCAAAAAGTGTATAGAGATAGGAAAAGAAGCTTTCAATTGGAAAAATAGAGAAGTAGTAGATATGGGTAATGGAAAAGTGAGAGCCTCTGGAATGGCGGTAACTATGCAAGGTTCTGGAATAGCTGGAGTAGATACAGGTTCTGCTACAGTAAAATTCCATGACAGTGGAGATTTCACTGTGATGTTAGGAGTTACTGACATGGGACAAGGTTGTGATACTGTTCTAACTCAAATGGCTGCTGAAGTTTTAGAAGTGCCAATGGAGAAAATAATAGTTAATACAGCAGATACAGATACATCACCATATGATCCAGGAGCATATGCATCAAGTGGAACTTATGTAACAGGAAACGCTGTAATCATAGCTTGTGAAAAAATGAAAAAAGAGATAGTTAAGGCTGCGGCTAAATTAATGAATAAAGCTGAAGATGAAGTGGAATATAAGGGAGAGTATGTTGAAGCAAAAGATGGAACTACTCTTACACTAAAAGAGATAGGAATTAGAAGTGTATCTTTTGAAGGACAAAATCAAATTACAACTACAGGAACTTGGGGAGGACAAACTTCACCACCTCCATTTATAGCAAGTTTTGCTGAAGTAGAAGTAGATACTCTTACTGGAGAAGTAGAGGTAGTAGATTTCTTATCAGTAGCTGACTGTGGAACTCCTATCAATCCAGCTTTAGCAAGAGTACAAGTAGAGGGTGGAATTGCACAAGGAATAGGTCTTGCTCTTACTGAAGAAATTACTATTGATAGTAAAGGAAAACTTTTACAAGATACTTTAATGCAATATAAAATTCCTTCAAGAAAGGATATTGGACCAAAGGTTAATGTAATATTTAGTCATTCAAATGAGCCAACAGGACCTTTTGGAGCTAAATCTATAGGAGAGGTTGTAATAAATACAGCTGCTCCAGCTATAGCTGATGCTGTTTATAAGGCAACAAAGGCAAGAGTTAGAAGCCTACCTATTACAAGTGAAAAATTATTCTGGAAAATGTATTCAAAATAATTGGAATTTATGATATAATATGAAAATATCATAAATTTATGAGTTAAATATTGGAGGCTTATTTTAAAATGGAATTATTAAAAGATTATATCTTAAATAATGGAAAAACTATTGGTTCAAAGATATTAAAAGTTGATAGTTTTTTAAATCATCAAATCGATCCTGTTCTTATGATGAAAATGGGAGAGGAATTTAAAAGAAGATTTGAAGGAGTAGAAATTAATAAAATTCTTACTATAGAGGCATCAGGGATTGCAATTGGATTAGCAGCTGCTTATGCTTTTCATGTACCATTGGTATTTGCAAAGAAGAAAGTACCTTCTACAATGTCAGACTTTTATACTACAACAGTTTTTTCTTTTACAAAAAATCAAGACTATACTATCTGTGTAGGAAAAGAGTTTTTAAAACCTGAAGATAAAGTTTTAATTATAGATGATTTCTTAGCTATGGGAAACGCTGTATTGGGATTAAAGGAGTTAGTAGAAATGGCTGGGGCTCAAGTAATGGGAGCAGGAATAGCTGTAACTAAAGGTTTCCAAGGTGGAGAAAAAATGTTACAAGAGCAAGGAATAAGAGTAGAATCTTTAGCTGTTGTAGATTCATTAGAAAATGGAGAAATTAACTTTAGATAAAAAAAGCTTGACAAAATTATGATATAGGTGTATCATAAAAAATATAAAAAAATTTTTAAAGGAGATTATTATGAAAGTAAATTTTGTTTTATTAAATTTAGCAACAATACATCATCACCATCATAGGTAGAGAGTTTGTTTTGTGAAAATTGTTTCATAGATACAGACTCTGATTGACGTGCAATTTAAGAGAGTATCTATGATGGTAAAACAAAAATGATTTCATAATTAGGTAAAGCCATCTGGATAAAAACAGATGGCTTTTTTATTTGAAAAATATTAACATTTTAGGAGGAAACGATATGAAAAAATTTTTAATGAGTCTAGTTTTAATGGTGTGTGTATTTGTTAGTTCTTTTGGGGCAGATAAGTCTTTAGAAACTGTAAAGGAAAAAGGATATTTTATAGTTGGATTAGATGCCACTTTTGCTCCTATGGGATATAGAGATGAAAGTGGAGAGATAGTTGGATTTGATATAGATTTAGCAAAAGAAGTAGCAAAGAGAATGGGAGTAGAGGCAAGATTTAAACCTTGTGAATGGGACGCTATAATCTTTGATTTAAGAAGTAAAAATATAGATATGGTATGGAATGGAATGACTATCACTCCAGCTAGAGCAAAACAAGTTGCTTTTACAAAACCATATTTATCAGATAATCAAATTATATTTACAAGAAAAGGAACTGCTCCTGCAAAGGTTCAAGACTTAGCTGGAAAAGTAGTAGGAGTTCAATTAGGAAGTTCAGGAGCTCAATCAGTAGAAGATAACCCTATTAATAAAGAGATAAAAGAGTTAAAAAAATATGCAACTAACGTTGAAGCTCTTATGGACTTAGAGGCTGGAAGATTAGATGCAGTAGTAATGGACGAAATTTCTGGAAAATACTATAACGCTAAAAAATCAACATTAACTTATTCAGTAGAAACTTTAGCTGATGAAGATTTTGGAGTAGCTCTTAGAAAACAAGATAAAGCTCTTGTAGATGAAATTAATAGATTATTAGATGAAATGAAAGCAGATGGAACTTTTGATAAAATAAAAGTTAAATGGTTAGGAAAATAAATATAAGAAGGAGATAGAAAATGCAAGATAACATTTTATTTATATTACAGGGATTAGGATTAACAGTAAAATTATACATAGTTACAATGGTATTTTCATTACCATTAGGAGTAATATTGTCATTGGGGAGAATTTCTAAAAATTCGTTATTAAATAATGGAATACAAATTTATACTTGGATATTTAGAGGAACTCCTCTATTATTACAATTATTCTTTGTATACTATGGATTACCTGTAATAGGAATTACTCTATCTCCTTTTACAGCAGCAGCTCTTACTTTTGTAATCAACTATACAGCATATTTTTGTGAGATCTTTAGAGGAAGTATACTTGGTATAGATAAAGGACAATATGAAGCAGCTAAGGTTTTAGGAATGAATTATTGGCAAACAATGAAGAGAATAATAATACCACAAGCTCTTATTACAGCTTTACCACCTCTTGGAAATGAAGCAATAGCTCTTATAAAAGATACTTCATTAATATCTGCTTTAGGAATGGCGGAGATTCTTAGAAACTCAAGAGAGATAGTAACAAGAGATTTCTCTATTACACCATTTATTATATGTGCTGCTATATATTTAATACTTTCTACTGTAGTTGTAATTTTCTTTAAAAGAATGGAAAAAAAGGTGATGATATAGATGATTATAAAAATAAGAGATTTGTTTAAAACTTATGAAGGTGATGTAAAAATTCTAAAAGGAGTAAACCTAGATATAGAAAAAGGAGAAGTTATCTCTATAATAGGTGCTTCTGGTGGAGGAAAATCAACTTTACTTAGATGTATGATAGGTCTTGAAGATATAGATGGAGGAAGCATAGAAACTCCAGATAAGAAAAAAATGGGAATGGTATTTCAATCTTTTAATCTTTTCCCTCATAAGACAGCTCTTCAAAATATAATGGAATCTTTAATAGTAGTGGATAAGATGCCAAAGGAAGAGGCTAAAAAAATAGGATTGGAGCTATTAGATAGAGTAGGATTAAAAGAGAGAGCAAATTTCTATCCTAAAGCACTTTCAGGAGGACAAAAACAAAGGGTAGCTATAGCAAGAGCTATGGCAAAAAATCCAGATGTTCTTCTATTTGATGAGCCTACTTCAGCTCTTGACCCAGAGATGGTAAATGAAGTATTAAATGTAATTCAGAATTTAAGAGATACTACAGATATGACAATGGTTATTGTTAGCCACGAAATAGAGTTTGTAAATAAAATTTCTGATAGAATTGTAGTTATGGAAAATGGAAATATAAAAGAGATAAGAGAAAATAGAAAAAATATCTAATTCTAAAGTAAAGAGATTTGAATTAAAATCTAAAAATAAAATTATTTAATAGTATAAATTAATCAAAGAAAACTTAAAGAATTGTGTAATTTATGGAGAGAAGTTAGATTAACTTAGCGAAATCAAACGCTAAAAAACACAACTGTTTGAACGAAGTGAGTTTTGTGTTTTTAGTGAGATAAGCCATAGTTAATCAACTTCTTGGAATATGGAACAATTCTTAGTTTTCTTTATTTTTTTGAATAAAAATTATTCTTGAACTATTTTAATATTCTTTTTCTTTAACTATTTTTCCATCTTGGTCATACCATTTCCATATTCTACTCATATTATTTTTAGCATAGTAACCTTCAAGTTCAAGATTTCCACTTTCATAAAATTTTTGCTTTTTACCATCTAACTTATCTTTATTATAATATGTGATAGTGGATATTTTTCCATTTTCAAAATAGCTCTCTTTTTTCCGTGGAGTTTTCCATTTGAGTAATTGGAGATAGATTTTAATTTTCCATCTTTGTAATACTCTTTTACTTTACCATCTAATTTATTTAAAAGATAATTTCCTTCAAAGATTGCTACTCCATTTTCATATTTTAAAGTTTTACCATTTAAATAGTCATCTTTATACTCTAATTCTTCACAGAGCTCTTTATCTAAATTATATTTTTTTAATACTCCCTGTTTTCTATTGAGTTCATCAATAAAATAATCATATAAAAAGATTCCTACCTGTTCTACTTTTTTTTGTAATTTCATATTACCACCAATGATGATGTCTACCTAGCCTGTAACTACCATAACCTATTCCACCTATTATAGCAGCATTAATCAAGTTATCTCTTCTTCTTTCAGCTTTGGCTCTCTCATATGCTAATTTTTTTTCGTACTCAAGTTTTTCTTTTTCTAAATTTAATTTTTCTTGTGTATAATAAATTTCCATCTCTTGTGGTGAAGGAAGATTTTTTTGAATCTCTTTCTCTCTATTTTCATTTACTAATCTCTTATACTCATTATATTTTTTTAATTTACTGTCTATTTCATTATTTTCTATAGAATAAGAAGAGATAAAATTAGTTATAAGAAAAAATAGTATAAATATTTTTTTCATTCCTGTCACCTCCATTAAAACTCTATTTGTAAATTGGAATTTTCTTGATTTCTCAATATTTTATCAATCAATTCCTCTTTTCTATTTCTTCCATTAAAAGAAATATTGAGTTTTTTACACAAAATTCTTAAATCTCTAAAGGTTAAAGCCTCTAAATTTTCTTTAGTAAACTTTTCATCAGTTCTTTCCTCTTTAAAGATTCTTTCATAGGAAAGTTCTGATACACTTTTTTCACTCATCATAAGTTCAAAAATCTTTTCTAAATTAGGTTTATAAAAAGTTCCCTCTACTCCTTCAACTTTTTTAGTTTCAAATATACTCTTTTCTATACCTAATTTTTTGATTTTTGATAATCTTACAGCTTCTAAACCAGAATACAAGCATATATCAGTATCTGTAAGAGTGAAATATCCATCTTCTGTTAATTCATCTTTTTCTTCTCTATTTAAAGCTCTCTCTATTAAATAAGTTGTCAAAGCACATAATTCTATACCTAAAGTGGCTATTAATTTTTTATTAAATTTAAAGGTGTCTCCACCATTTAATATATAAAAAAGATTATCATATTTTATCATTGTATCACCTCTTCTCTCTTTTATATATTATACCATATAATCTTTTTAAAATATATTTTATTATTCAACTCTTATTTTAGAACTGTTTAAGAACTCTTCTTCATTCATTTGGTAAACAGTGTCCATAATTATTTGTCTAAAACTTCCATTTCCATTACCTTGAAGTTTAGCCTTTTCTCCAGCTATTCCCATAGTAGATATCATAGTTATAGCCCCAGTAAAGTAATCTTCAGTAGCCCCACAAGCAGAACCAATAAGAGCACCAGTCATACAACCAGTTCCTGTAACACTACCTAATATAATATCTCCATTTTCTATTTTAGCTACTCTTTTACCATCAGTTACTAAATCTACTTTTCCAGTTGCAGCTATTACACAGTTATATTTTATTGCCAATTCTTTAGCTATTTCTTCTATATTATCAGAGCTTTCTACTGAGTCAACTCCTCTATTACTCTCATTTTTCATTCCATAGATAGCTTTGATTTCAGCTACATTTCCTTTAATTACTGCAAATTTTACCTTTTCTAATAATTTTTCTACTAACTCTTTTCTAGCTTGAGTAGCTCCAGCTCCAACAGGGTCAAGGATAACGGGTTTTCCAAGTTTATTGGCAATTTTACCAGCTTTTACTACTATCTTTCTCATACTTTTATCCATAGTTCCAATATTGATTACAAGAGCTGAAGCAAAAGATAGTACATCTTCTAATTCATCTTCACAAAATGACATGATAGGTGAAGCTCCTATTGCTAATGTAACATTAGCACAATCATTAATTGTTACTGTATTAGTTATTTGATAAACTATAGGTTTTTTCTCTCTTATCTCAGATATTACTTTTGCAAAATTATTCATTTTAATCCCTTCTTTTACATAATTTTTTAATATAGCAGTTGCTTCTTTTATGTCTTCCTTTCCTAATATTTCAGATATAACAGCTACCCCATCAGTTTTAGTTTTCATAACTTCTCTTACATTATCAAGGTGTATTCCTCCTATTGCTACATTTGGAATATTTACACTTTCAACAATTTTTTTAAGTCCCTCTAGTCCAATAGGAATATTTATATCCTTTTTACTACCTGTATAGAAGATACTTCCTATACCAAGATAATCAGCTCCACCCTCTTGAGCTATCAAAGCTTCTTCAACATTTTCTACTGATACTCCAATTATTTTATCTCCTATCTTAGCACGAACTTTAGAAAGCTCCTCATCTCTTTGTCCTACATGAACTCCCTCAGCTCCTACTTCAATAGCAACATCAACATTATCATTTATTATCAATGGAATATTATATTTTTGAGTGATTTTATGTAATTTTTTTCCAAGTTTAACAAACTCTTCAAAAGATATATATTTCTCTCTGAGTTGTACTACTGTAGCTCCTCCTAATATACTTTCTTCTACAGCTTCACATAAATCTCTACCTTGTAGTATATCTCTATCAGTAACTAAATAAACTGAATAATCTATTTTATTCATAGTCTACACCAGCCTTTTTATATAATTCTACAAAATGTCCTACTGGTCCTACTCCATGTCCTATTGCAAAAGAGTTTTTAATAGCTTGAGTTATATAGTTTTTTCCAAGTCTAACACTCTCTTCAATACTATAATCTTTTCCCATATATGAAGCTATAGCTGAAGAAAGAGTACAACCAGTTCCATGAGTATTGTTAGTAACTGTCATCTCTCCTTGTAGCTCTATTATATTTCCATCTTCCCCTATAAATATATCTAAACAATCAGCTACTCTACTACCACCTTTAACTAATACATTTTTAACTCCTAGTTCTTTTATTTTTTTACCAGCAAGTATCATTTCCTCTTTGTTAGTAATTTTCATTCCTGATAAAATTTCAGCCTCAGGTATATTAGGAGTAGTTAAATCTCCTATTCTTAAAAATCTTTTTAATCTTTCTACTGCATCATCTTGTAATAATTTAAAGTTACTTTTTGAAAAAATTACTGGGTCTAATACTATATTTTTTACTTTGTATTTTAAAAGCATCTTTTCTACATTATCTATTATCTCACAACTAGAAAGCATACCTACTTTTACACTAGATACTTCAATATCTTCATAGATTACTTCTATCTGTTTTTCAATCACTTCTTTAGATATATCTTGAATGGCAAAAACTCCCATAGTATTTTGAGCTGTAACAGCTGTTATTACACTCATACCATAAACTCCAACAGCACTCATAGCTTTTAAATCAGCTTGGATTCCTGCTCCACCACAAGAATCAGAGCCTGCTATAGTTAAAACTTTTTTCATATAAATCCTCCTCAATTATTTAACTAACTATTTTTATTATAGCATAATTTTTTTATTTATATAAATAAAGAGAAGAAAATTTTAATAATTTTAAAATCTTCTTCTCCTATTTTTTTATATTTTTATTAAATTTTTAATAAAAAAGCTATAAAGTCATTCCACCAGTAACTTCTATAACTTGTCCAGTGATATATGATGACTCATCACTTGCTAAGAATAAAGCTGTGTTAGCTATATCATCAACAGTTCCTAATCTTCCTAATGGAGTTCTTTCTAACATTTTTGCTACTACTTCTTCAGGTAATGCGTCTGTCATTGCACTTGAAATGAATCCTGGTGCTATACAGTTAGCTCTTACTTGAGCTCCTTTTCTAGTTAATTCTTTTGCCCATGATTTACTCATAGAGATTACTCCACCTTTTGTAGCTGCATAGTTAGTTTGGCAAGCGTTTCCATATACTCCTACTACTGATGAAAGAGTAATTATAGAACCAGATTTATTTTTTGTCATAACTGGAGCTACTGCTTGAGTCATATTGAAAACTCCTTTTAAGTTTACATCTATAACAGCGTCCCATTGATCTTCTGACATTCTTACTAAGAAGTTATCTTTAGTTATTCCAGCATTATTTACAAGAATATCTATTTTTCCATACTCAGCTACTATTTGTTTAACAAATGTTTTTATTGCTTCTCTATCTGTAACGTTTAAAATCTCATGTCTTACATTTTCTTGAGTATACTCAGCTGGTCCCATATCACAAGATATTACCATAGCTGCTCCCTCTCCAGCAAATTTTTCAACTATTGCTCTTCCTATTCCTCTGGCACTTCCTGTTACTAGTGCAACTTTACCTTTTAGTCTATCCACTATAAGTCCTCCTCATTTTCAATTCTCATCTTATCTTACATATGTAATCTTATGATTACATTTATTATTATATCATAAAGTCTTGAGTTTTGGCAAATTTTATTTAAAACCATTTCTCTCTTTTTACAGTCTAAATTATATTAAATAGGTTGAAGATATTTAGTTTTTATTGTAAAATATATTTATGATATAAGGAGGAAAAAATGAAATACTTAATAATATTACTATCTTTATTTATAGTAGGTTGTAGTAATCTTTCAAAAGAGAGAGTATATTACTCAAATGGAAATTTAAAAAGTGAGATATCAACTGATAATAATAGTGTTAAAAATGGTCCTATTTTAAATTATTTTGAAGATGGGAGAGTTGCTGTAAAAGGTTATTTTAAAGATGATAAAAGAGATAAAAAATGGTATTTTTATGATGAAAATACAGGAAATATTTCAGCTATTGAAACTTATAAAGATGGAGAGCTAGAGGGAGAACAATTATATTATTATCCAAATGGAAAATTAAAGCTCAAGGGAAGTTATAAAGATAATATTCGTATTGGATTTTGGCAGATGTATGATGAAGATGGAAAATTAACTGTTCAAAATATATTTTTAGATGGAGAAAAAGTAATAAGTGTAGCCCTTTTTCAAGAAAATGGGAATTTGTTATGCTCAGGTCTTACAAAAAATGGTTTACGTGATGGGATTTGGCAATACTATGATGAGAGTGGGATATTGCTTTATGATGTAGAGTATGTATCTGGAATACGTGATGGCGAGTGGAAGGCTTATGATAAAGCTGGGAATATAATTGCTACTGGATATTATAATGAAGGAGTTATTTTAGGACTAGATTAATCTAGTCCTATTTTTTTAGACTTATAAAATGAATAAATTAATAATATATTATGATATAAGCTGTTTTTATGTAATTTTATAAAACTCTGTATTTTTCGGTAGTTATATATGAAGAAAATATAATTTGCTAGTTACCTATAAGCTACGTCAAAAGATAGAGGATACTTCTATTAAAATTTATATTTTATCTTTATATAATTATTTAAATTTAACAATTTGAAGAAAAATAAAAGGATTTTTCTAATTATAATAAAAATATATAAATAATAGTTTTGATTTTTAAAATTTTAATGAAAAAAATATTAATAATTATTTTAGAGAGAAAAAAATAAATTAAAGTAATTAAATAACAGAGAAATATATTAAAAATTTATAATAAAATTTAAAAAATAATATATTATAATTTTAATAAAAAAAAGTGCTAATAATCTATTGATAATTTCCTGTTTATATTATATATATCATTATTAGAGCTAATCTGATTTAAAATATTACATAAAGGGAGATGATTATATGAGCTCTAAATTTAAATTAGCAGGAATTGAGATGAAATATTTCATTCCTATTTTTTTAGTTATTATCATATGTACTGCTTTAGGTAAATTACCAGCCGGAATGTTAGGTGCCTTACCTTTAATGATTGTTATTGGAGTAATTTTTGATTTTATTGGAAACAAAACTCCAATTATTAAAGATTATTTAGGAGGAGGACCTATTGTTATTGTCTTTTTATCTGCGTTTTTAGTCTATTATAATTTAATTCCTGAAAAGGCATTAAATATAATGGTAAACTTTACATCTAAAGAGAGTTTCTTGGATTTCTATATTGCTGCCTTAATAGTAGGTAGTATTTTAGGAATGAATAGAAATTTATTGATAAAAGCAGCATTGGGATATTTACCAGTAATTTTAGGTGGAGTAGTAGTTTCCCTTTTATTAACTGGAGTAGTTGGACTTATCACAGGTTATGGATTTTTAAAAGCTATCTTTTTTATTGCTATCCCTATTATGGGTGGTGGTATGGGAGCAGGTGCTATTCCTTTAGCTCAAATTTTTAGTGAATCTTTTAAACAAACTCCTACTGAGTTATTGGCAATAATGGTTCCAGCAGTAGCGTTAGGAAACGCTCTTGCAATAGTTTGTGGAGGTCTTTTAGATAAATTAGGTAAAAAATATCCTAGCTTTAGTGGAAATGGTAAGCTTTTAAAATCTCAAGAGGAGATAGTAGAGAAAAATGAAGAAAATAAAAAAATAGAATATGAGGAACTTGGAATTGGATTAGTAATTGCTACAACATTCTTTGCTTTTGGTTCTCTTTTAAGTAAATTTATTCCTGTACACTCATATGCCTTAATGATTATATCAGTTGCTATATGCAAACTTTTAGGAGTAATAGAACCATATTATGAAAGCTGTTGTTCTAAATGGTTTAATTTTGTTGTTAAAAACTTTACTATTCCTTTACTTGTAGGAGTTGGAGTAGCATATACAAGTATTGAGCAAGTAATATCTTCTTTTAGTTTAATATACTTTATATTAGTTGTAACTACTGTTGTAGGAGCTATTATAGGAACAGCTATTGTAGGTCATTTTGTAGGATTTTATATAATAGAAGGTTCTATAACTGCTGGTTTATGTATGACTAATATGGGAGGAACTGGAGACGTTGCGGTATTATCAGCGGCTAATAGAATGTCTTTAATGCCATTTGCTCAAATTTCCTCAAGAATAGGTGGAGCTTTTATGTTGTTATTAACTTCACTTATAATAAATTTTATTCGTTAATATATTATAATAATTTAAGAAAGATAAGATCTCATATAAAAGTGGGAACTTATTTTTTGACTTAGCAACTTCACTATATTGATTTTTATTAATTATAAAGTATAACCATACTATAAATTAATTTTAAAATATATTGGGAGTTTGCTTAATATTAGAAGTTATTAAGAAAAATTTAAAACTAAATTATTTGATAGTTATGATAAATTTAGACTTAAAATTTTTTATATTAACTATATTTTAATTAGCTGAAGGTAAAGAAGAGTAAATAGTGCTAAGATGAAATTAGCTCAACAATAATTGATAAAATTCAACAGCCACAAGCTTATTCAAAATGGAACTCCAGTAGAAAGTATAATTGCTGGAAAAAATTAGTAAGAAATATTTTCACGAAACTTTGAAGATTTAACTTGATAAAAATTAGGGAGAGAGGTATCATATATATAAACCTCTCTTTTTGGTATGGAGAAAGGAGAAGTTATGAAAAATGGAAATGGTACAGGAAATATATATAAAATGAAAGATAAAAGTAGAAAACCTAGGGCTGTTAGAGTAACTACTAGATATACTCTTGATTGCAAACAGATTAGAAAATATATTGGAACTTATGAAACTAAAAGAGAAGCACAAGAAAGTTTATTTGAATATTTAAAGAATCCAAAATTATATAAAAAAATAACTTTTAAAGAAATTACAGATTTATGGTTTGAAAGCTATAAAAAAAAGAAGAACTTAGAAAAGCTGTGGAGTTACTCAATTAATTTTGTTGCCTATTTGTCGCCTATAAATAAAAAAGTGGTAAAATACATATAATATATAAAATTAATAAAGTAGTAAAATTGCAGGTTTGCACAAATCTAAATTTTTAGAAAGGAGTAAAATGAACAAATTAATTATGCACTATGATATGGACTGTTTTTCTTCATTTAATAACTTTCTAGAAAAAATAAAGTTTTATAAAAAACAAAATATAGATTTGTTGCCTACCTGTTGCCTACCATTTAAAGAGAGGTTTTTTATATAAATAAAATACTAATAAAAAATTATGACCCCCTTAAAATCGATTTGAGGAGGTCATTTTTTTATTAAGTTTAAAACTCTTATCTAAAAAATTAATTTATGTTATAATTTAATTAATTTTAATTAAAAAGTGAGGTATAGTAATGGAGGAAAATTCTATTTCAAATATAAAAGAAAATAATGGTATGTTATACTACAACAAATTAACTTCTAAAAGAATAGCTTTTATAAATCAACTTTATAATTTAATAAACACTCAATTTGAAGAACAGGAAAAATTAAAAGATTTAGAGCCAGCTAAGATAATCGAAGAGTTAGAAAATAATTCTGATTATATCCAGAGGATATTTATAGATGCTCCTTGGGGAATGGGAAAAAGCTTTTTTTCTAAAGCACTAAAGGAAAAGATAGAGAAAGAAAACGTAATTAGAAGAGAGGAAATTAAACTAATAAATATTAATGCTTGGGAGACTGACTATTTCTCTGACCCTATGAAATCTATTATTGGAGAACTAAATACTCACAAGTTACTTAACTCTGAAACTCAAAGAGTAATAGAAAAAATAATGGAGAATATTTTTAAAGCTGGGGGGAAATTTTTATTAAATTTCTTTCTTAAAAAATTTCAAATAAGTGCTGATGATTGGGAAGATTTAAAATCTATTCTGAATGGAGTAAGTACTTCTGAATTAAAAGATTACAAAAATTACAAAGAGCTTGTAGATAAGTTTAAGGAGTGTTTATCTCTTGAAAAAGACTTAAAAGTTATAGTAATAGATGAGTTAGATAGATGTAAACCTATTTATGCTATTGAGCTATTAGAAACAATAAAGCATTTTTTTGGTGTGAAAAATATTATCTTTGTTTTCTTAGTAAATAAAAAGCAATTACAAAGTATTGTTTCAACTTCTTATTTACAAGATGATGAGTGTTCAGAGTATTTTGAGAAATTTTTTGATATTCAATTTAACTTACCAGAGCTTGAGTATGAAGATTTTATTCAAATAGAGTATGATAAGTATAACCAACCTCAAACCTATGAAGTGAATAACGAGAGAGTTTCAGAGGACAATATTAGAATATATGAATCTATATTTTTGGAAGCTTTTAATTCTAATTGTGATAGTTCCTTTGTTTCTCCAAGAAATTTTATCAAATCTTTTAAGAAATTTAGAATTCTACTTACCTCTTTATCAGATGAGGAAAGAGCTTGTTATCCTCTAATGATTGTATTGATACTTTATTTTATTAAAGAGGAGTTTTTTAAGAAAAAAATTGAAGAAATAGAAAAAGATGAAAAATATTTAAAAGAAGAAAATAAATTTATTTTTTCACTTTATAAAAATACTTTCTTTGAAAAAATAATTGTGAGTATAAACCAAGATGAAAAATTAGATTTTAGTGGGAATATTAATATTAACTTAAAAACTAAATATCAAATAAATAAAGACTTTTATACTACTTTTCTTAGAATATTATATTTTAAAACTGGAAATACAATAAATTATTTGAATCATGAGCATAGAGTTAATTATCTAATGATTATGGAAAATTCAAATAATAATGAAAAAACTGTATTTATTAATATACAGGGTTATTTTTTTCAATTTAAAAATATACTCTTTAATCACTATTATCATAAAATGTTACAATTTTCTGGTACAATTCAAGTAGATTTTAAATTTTTCTCTAAGAAATATTTGGATAAATATATTTTAGATACAAATAGCAAAATGTATAGTATAGATATTCTTGAAGATTGGGCAGAACTAAAATATAACTTTACTATGAATATAAAATAAAATCAACAAAAAAGTAGGAGGAATGAGAATGGATATAGAAGCAAGTGTAAAAGTAGCACAAGCTCTAACAGGACCTATTGAAAAATTAATCGATACAGTGGGAATGGGAATAGGAAAAATGAGTGATGGAGTAGGTAAACTATATGAGCCTATTCATATAAATAGAATAGCCAAGACAATGAGAAAAAATGTTGATATACCTATGCTATATGACAAAAATGGGGTTTTAATTGATACAAGGGATTTCCAAGAGATTTATAAAAGAACTGTGTCAAGAATGGAGTTTCAAGAGCTAAGGAAACAACAAAATATAGAAAATGTTATAAAAGAATCATATAAAGAGTTAAAAGATGTAGAGTGTGTATCTGATGAGCCTGTAGATAGTGATTGGGTATCTCGTTTCTTTAATTCAGTAGAAAATATTGGAAATGAGGAAATACAAAAAATATGGGGTCGTATGTTAGCTGGAGAGATAAAATCCCCAAATACTTACTCTTTTAGAACTATGGAGATTTTAAAAAATATGACAACTAAGGAGATAGAATTATTTCAGAAATTAGCAAGTATTTGTATATCAATAAACAATGATTATTTTATTTCATCAAATGTAGAGATTTTGGGAAAATTTGGTTTAATTTTTAGTGATTTGATTTTATTAGAAGAGTGTGGACTATTATCAATTCAAGAGCTATCAATAAATCCAATAATAACTGAAAATAAAGAAATTTTTTTATCACAAGGTAGATATCAAAGCTTTATATCTTTAAAAAAAATAGGAGTAAGAAAACTTACTTATAATGTTTTTAGATTGAGTAAAAGTGCTTGTCAATTAGTAGATATTCTTTCAATAGAGAAAAATAATGAATATTTTTTTGAAGTTATTAGAAATATAATTGGATTAAATCAAGGTATTAATATAGAAGTATTTGAGCCAATTATTATAGAAAATAATAATATAAAGTATGAAAAAGTAAATATTTAACAGACTATTTCTATTATCTAACTTTAAAATATTTTTATAAATTATTTACAAACTCTTGAAAAAATGATAAAATATAACCAAGAAAAAGTTAAGAAAATACATTAACTTTTCCAAGAGGTTATGTGAGGTAGAGATGTATAAAATAGATAAAGAAAAAATAAGAAAAATTATGAAAGATAAAGGAATAGCTAATCAAAATGAACTAGCAAAAAAAATAGGAATAACTAAAAATCAACTTTCTCAAATTTTATCTAAAGATTATGATTTTTTAAAAAGTAATATTAGAGAAGTATGTAACACTTTAGGTGTAGATATTTTTGATATAGTATCTGAAGAACTTTCTCTTTTTAGTTTAGAAAATTTACCAAAAGAGGAAAAAAAATTAGAGGAAGAAGTAGATATTTTAAAAGTAAATCCTTCAAAATCATATAATGTTGTAGAGTTTTTTGCTGGAGCTGGAGGATTAGCTTTAGGACTTGAAGAAGCTGGATTTGACACTGTTCTTTTAAATGAAATAGACAAGGATGCAGTAAATACTCTTAGAAGAAATAGAGAAAATTGGAATGTTGTTCAAGAGGATATTTGTAGTGTAGTAGAAAAAGGGGTTGCTTCTTATTTTTCAAACCCTAATATTGAAGTAGATTTAATCTCTGGAGGATATCCTTGTCAAGCTTTCAGTTATGCTGGAAAAGGATTAGGACTTGAAGATGCTAGAGGAACACTATTCTATCCGTTTGCTAAAGCTATTGAAGAACTAAAACCTAAGATGTTTTTAGCTGAGAATGTAAAAGGACTTGTTTCACACGATAAAGGAAAAACTTTAAAAGTGATGATAGATGTTTATGAAAAATTAGGTTATAGTGTTTCATATAAAGTTTTAAATGCTTTAAACTATGGGGTAGCACAGAAAAGAGAGAGAATAGTTATAGTAGGAATTAGAAAAGATTTAAAAGAAAAATATAATTTAGAATATAAATTTCCAAAAGAATTTGATAAAACCTACACTCTAAAAGATATTTTACAAAATGTACCACCTTCTGAATGTCCAAGTTATTCAGAAGCTAAAAGAAAGGTTCTTTCTCTAGTCCCTCCTGGAGGATGTTGGAGAGATTTACCAGATGATATAGCAAAAGAATATATGGGGGCAAGTTATTATCTAGGTGGTGGAAAAACTGGTATGGCTAGAAGATTATCATGGGATGAACCAGGTCTTACAGTTTTATGTTCTCCTTCACAAAAACAAACAGAAAGATGTCATCCAGATGAAGTGAGACCTTTTTCTGTAAGAGAAAATGCCAGAATCCAAAGCTTTCCAGATGAATGGGAATTTGTTGGTGCTGTTTCTTCTAAATATAAGCAGATTGGAAATGCTGTTCCTGTAAAATTTGCTAAAGCTATTGGACTTTCAATTATAGATACATTAAATCAGATAAAAGATTAGTGGAAAAGGCTATTGCTAAAGTTTAGTAATAGCCTTTTTTTCTATTTAACTACTTCTTCTACTTTTTGACATAAATTAGTTAATAAGGTTAAAATTACATTATAGTCTATTCCTATTTTCTCCCAAAATTCTCTACCTACTAATCTAGTAATTGATTTAGGAGCAGTCCAACTACAATCAGTATCTATACAAGCAACAAACCAAGAGTTTTCATATATTGACATCTCTTGTGCTGTTCTTGGTGATTGAGAACCTGTTAGAGTGTTTTTTTGTGTTTTAAGTTGAGTGTAATATAACTTATTATTATATTTTACAATTACATCAATCTCAGGTATTTTGTATCCTAATTCAAATTCTGGAGAAATAACATTTGGAGCTAACATAGCTACTTTCTCCCAAAGAGTTCCTAGTTTTGTACTGAAAGTTCTTGTAACAGCATTAGCTGAGCTTAAAGAAGTACATGAGGTAAGTTGATAAATATTTTGTTTTTTATCAGTTGAAGTTTGTACCAACACTCTTAATTCTGGAAGAATTGACTCTTCAAAATTTTTGAATAAGTCAGCTATTTGACCTCTTTTATCAGTTTTTCTGTTAAAATATTCTAAAATTTCTTGTTCATTTAGCATAAATACCTCCTAAATTTTATTAAATTAATTTAATAATTCTTTTAAAATTTTTGTTGAGAATAAAATTTGTCCATTACTTTTTAATTTCAAAGTTACTCTTAAAAAATCTTTTTCTCCTTGTCCATCTGTTTCTAATATCATTTCCTCATTTAGACAAAATAGATATTGAATATCTTCCTCAAAGATTACCTTATTTTCTTTAAGTAAAGGAATTCTTGCCTTAATCTTAGTTGCTTTCAAATCATGAAATTGCTTTTGATTTATATCGAAAGGAATATTTCCATTCTCAGTTTGTATATAAAAATTAGTTTTTTTATTTACAAGATTTTCAAGAGTATTGAAAGTTAGTGGAAAAGCTGTTTCATACCCTATATATCCACTTAAAAAGAAATTTTTATTAATTAGATATTTTTCAAGTTCTCCATTTTCATCAAAATTTTTAGCATATCCTAAATCTTTAAATACTTTAGGTAGAGCTTCTATCAACTTTTTAAAGGCAAATTTATCTCCAGTTAATAACTCATACAACTTATCTCCAGAGATAATGTGAATATTCTCATTATCGAATTTTCTATAAATTTTATCTCCTTCTATTCTAAATTTTAAGGTATTAGAGTATAATGTTCTATTTGTAGGAGTAAGAGATTCTTTTATCTTTCTTTCCCCAGTCCATTGTTTATCTTGACTTTTAGTATCTATAATTCTAGCAAAATAAGCCTTTTTAAATTGAGGATTACTCTGTAATTTACCATTTAATTTTTCATAGATTCCAACTTCATCTTCTCCCTTAGTTGTATTATGCTTATTTTTTAATTCAATAGTAGCATTTCTTCCAGTTATATCAATTCCATTTCCAACATCAAGAGCTTCCCAACCATCAATTTTTCCTATAAGCTTTTCATGAAAAAATCCAATAATATTAGAATTACTTTTATCCTCTTGTCTATTTATCTCTTTTTCAACCCAATCTTTTGTAGAGATATTTTTAACTGAAATATCTATTATCATCTTAAAAATATCCAATCTATTTTTAAAAAATTTCTCCTCATCAATATCAATTCTAGCTACTCTTTCATATTCTGCTATTAGATTTGAAATAACTTCTTTGAAATCTTCATCTTCAATATACCAAAGATATTTGTTAGTATATTGTTCTAGATTATACCAATTAGGAGATTTCTTTTGTTCAGAGTAATTTTTAAATCTAGTATTAATTTCTTCATAAGGTTTTGAACAAATTTGTTCTATACTTTCTCCTAAACAAAGTAAATCTTGTTTTAAATTCTCATTTAATAAAATCTTTTTTTTGCTTAAAACCATAAACCTCACCTCACTAAAAATACTGTAATTAATATCATACCATATTTTGAATGTAAAATAAATTATTTAATATCTTATTATAAAGAGGAATTTACTATTTTATAGAATGAATGCAAATCCTACTATGAAATATTTTCAACAATCATGATATAATAAAAATAAAAAAATATTAAGAGGTAGAATTATGAAAGAATTAATTATTAAAATTTATGGTTTAAATTACAATGAGCTAATATTACTTATATTCTCTTTAGCTATTATCTCATTTTTATTTTTTACTTTTATTGTGATTATGTTTGAAAAAAAATTCCTTTTAAAACTCCATATAATTTTTTAGTTACTGCATCAGCCTTTTCATTACTTCCATTTATTTTTATGCTATGTATAAAAGCATTTATTGAATTGTTTGGTTTTAGTCTAAAGACTTTAGATGAAAAATGGCTTAATTTTTTAGGGAGTTACATAGGAGTATGTGGAGCAATAGGTTGTGTATGGTGGCAATTAGAAAGACAGAGAAAGGAAAAGGAAAAAGAAAATCAATCAAAAGAAAAAAAGGCAGTAGTAACATTTTTAATTTTATATAGAGAAACTTGTAAAAATCTTTTTTATTATTATACTAATTATTTAGATAATCTTAGTGAAGAAATTTGGACGGAAAAATTTATTGATATAAAAGTTGATAATGATGAATTTAAAATAAATGAAGCTCTTTTTAATTCTATAATATTAGAAATGGATATAGAAGTAAAAAATAGAGCTATTGAATTATATAATATGTTTTTAGTTTTTTCAATAAACAATAAAAGACTTTTATTTCATATTAATGATTCTAAAAATTTTTTGATTTCTTTTTATTATGAATTTTATAAAAAAACTAATGATATTTTAAAAAATTTGAAAACTGATGAGAGTTATAAAGAATTATCTTTCAATATAACAAAGTTACTTAAAGAGATGAAAGATTATTATGAAGAAAGAAAAATAAAAGTTCCAATATCAAATAATCTTTAGAATAAATAATATAATAAATTATAAAGTAATATACTTAGAAACTAGGAATCCCAGTGGGACAAAAAAGAAAGTAGTCCGTCTTTAGTGGCACTCTTTCAACTAGTAGTCACAATTTAAATCCCTCTCTTTTCCCTTGCTAGAGTTGAGTGTCTAGCTCCTCGGATATGCAAAGGAGAATGAAACTCTAGGCGACAAACTCGAAGTATGAGAGTTTGGCGAGGAAAAGAGAGCAATAGGGAAACAGGCTGGAAGAGGGCGAGGTCTGTTTTTGCTGGAGCAAAGAGAGTGGGCTATCAATG
>ERZ506905.263-NODE-263-length-25803-cov-68.1282_pt1 | contig 25803 bp, 25 predicted proteins | sample MGYA00513175_ERZ506905 | MGnify/ENA metagenome assembly ERZ506905
AGTATTCCAGCCGCTATGACAAATATCTAGCTGGTACAGTGCTGCCAGCCTTTGATCCCCAGCTTTCCGGCGGAGCTTTGTACGATATAAATATTTATAATTTGAATTTGATTATTGGCCTCTTTGGTGCCCCCAATAGCCTTTTTTATCAGGCTCGCAAGGGATTTAACGGCATTGACACCTCTGGGGTAGTGCTAATGAGCTATCCTGAATTTCAGGCTCTGGCCATTGGAGCCAAGGACTCCGCTAGTCCCAGCACCTGCCTGATTCAAGGAGAAAAGGGCTGGCTAAAGATAGAAACCGCACCCAATCAGCTAGAGAAAATTGCTTGTCAAATCCGTGGCGAGTATAAAGTTCGAAAGTATGCCCTAAACCAATATCCTCACCGCCTTAGTCACGAATTTGCAGCTTTCGCTGCCATGCTGGCTAACAATGATTTTGCCGCTAGGGATTTGTATCTAAATATTTCCCTACAGGTGGCAGAAGCTGCGGAAAAAGCCCGCAAGCAGGCTGGTATCAGCTTTCCAGCTGACCAGTAACCCCACTAACTAAGAGATGAATTTACCAAGATGACCTACCAAAGGAGGCCATTATCGTGTCAATGCATATTAAAAACAATATGGATTCCCTGCGAATCCAAAATATTCTTACCGCCAATACCAAAAAGACTCAATCCCAGCTAGGTAAAATCGCCTCTGGCTTAAAAATCAACGGAGCAGCAGACGATGCCTCTGGCTACGCCATTTCCGAGGGTATGCGGGTACAGATTCGCGCTCTGTCCCAGGCGGAGCAAAATGCCCAAAACGGCACCAGTATGATGAAGGTGGCAGAGGGAGCTGTCAGCTCTACTGTAGATATTATTCGCACCATGAAGGAAAAGGCCATTAATGCTGCCAATGACACCAATACGGATGCAGATAGGCAGATTATCCAAAAGGAATTCAATCAGATGATTGACCAGATTGACGATAATGCCCATGTAACCTACAATGGCAAATATCTAATAGATGGCTCCAAGAATCATGCTATTAAGGCTACGGCCACTGTTTTTGCTAACGATTATTTGGAAGAACCCGACTTGAAAGATAATCGCAAACTAGTAGATTTCAAGGATGCCCAAGGGGAATCCCTGAACATTCAGGATTCCGACAATATTACCATTTCTCTGGTACAGGATGGCAAAACCTATACCCACACATATCAGGTAGGCAATAATACCCTATCAGACCTTCTCACTGGTATTACAGACGGATTTTTGAATGATATCCGGAATGATGGTTACAAAGGAATGATTTCTTTCGTTGATTCTACGGAATACTATGGCTACGATGGCTTTGACAACAAAATCAAGCCACCAAGTGGCAAAAAAACTACTATTATTACCATGGAGTTAAAAACCATGGACAAACCTTCTCATGCAGACGAAAAGGACGCTGGTTTGGAGCATCAACTGGGTGGCATTACCTTTTCCATTACCGACAGGGATGGCAAGGTCAAAACCTCAACCAATGCCAAGCTGAATCAATTCCACGAAGTTATCAGAGCACAGAATGCTTCTGAGGATAATGCTTTGGTACTCCAAATAGGCAGTAAGGCCAATCAATCCATCAAGGTAGGCCTGACAGATATGCGGGCTCATGCTTTGGCTCTCCGCGGCAGTGATGGTTCCTATGTCAGTGTATCCAATCAGGCTCACGCCAATGCGGCTATTGAGGTACTGGACAATGCCCTGTCCAAGGCACTGAACCAGCAAACCACCATTGGTGCCATTCAGAGCCGGCTTAGCTATACCCTGGACAATATTATTACTGCCCGTACCAACATCCAGTCAGCAGAATCCGTAATCCGGGATGCTGATATGGCCAAGGAAATGACCTCCTACACTAGAGAAAACCTCCTTAGTCAGGCAGCTCAATCCATGCTGGCTCAATCCAATCAGCAAAGCTCCAATGTACTGTCCCTGCTGCAATAGGACAATTTTGTTTATTAATTTCACATTCTTCTATTTCATTACATCTGAAAAAGGCCTGCTCCAAAAAGTGGAGCAGGCCTTTTATTTATTCAGGTTTTAGTAAGATTGAATTTATCCGCTAATGCTGTAGATTAGAGGAGACCAATAAGATGGCCTACAATACCTACGGCAAACAGAGCGATGATGATAATGATTGGGGATACGCCCTTCTTCAACAGCCACATGCACAGGAGAGTCAGCAGCAGTGGAGTCAAACCTGGAATCAAAGCATCCAAGTTATTCTGCAGGGTAGTAACCTTGATTGGCTCCAAGGACATACCGGAAGCAACCTGCTGGAAGGCCATCTTGATGCCTTCGCCCCCTGCAGGCAGCTGATCCCACTCAATATATGCACCCTTGGAAAGCTGAATGCTGGAAACCACAGGTGCAAATTTAATGCTAACCCACCGTTGAACCAGAGCACCCAGGACAAACATACCCAAGATAGAAGCACCGCGGGTAATATTCTCCAAGAGCTTGCCAGACATATTCTCGGTAATCCGGCCACCAACTTTGTAACCGAACTCCTGAGTGTACCACAGGAAGCCCAGACGAATTACATTCCACAGAAGGAAGAACAGAATAGGGCCAAGCATATTGCCGTCCATAGCAATAGATGCACACATTGCACCCAGAATAGGACGGAGGGTGAACCAGAATACAGGGTCACCAATACCAGCCAGAGGGCCCATCATACCAACCTTAACACCCTGAATAGCAGCATCATCTACAGGAGCACCATTAGCTCTCTCCTGCTCCAAGGCCAGGTTTACACCGATAATAGGGGCAGCCACATATGGATGAGTGTTAAAGAACTCCATATGACGCTTCAATGCAGCAATCTGCTCAGTCTTTTCCTTGTACAGCTTCTTGATAGCTGGAATCATCAAAAAGGCATAACCGCCGTTCTGCATACGCTCATAGTTCCAGGATGCCTGTAAAAACTGGGAACGCAGGCAAACCTTCAAACGATCAGACTTACTTAAAGTATTCTTATTATCTGCCATGTCAATCACCACTTTCTAATCAATAATCATCCAAAATATCACCTATAGGATCGTTGGAACCGCCGTTACCGCCGTTTCCACCGCCACCGCCGTTGTTCAGCAGGTGGAGATAGATGAATACAATAGCCATGGCAATAGCGCCAAGGGAAATAAGGGTGATTTCAGTCAAAGCAGCTACGCAGAAGCCCAGGATAAGGAATGCCCAGGTTTCCTTGTTGGCAATCATATTGATAACCATGGCATAACCTACAGCAACAACCATGCCGCCGCCGATGGCCATACCAGTGGTGAGCCACTCAGGAATGGACTGCAGACCTGCCTGTACAACATCAGCAGGAACAAAGCACAAAGCTACAGCTGGGATGGCAATACGCAAGCCCTGCATAATTACTGCAACAACCTGCCAGAACTCCATAGCACCAAAGTTGCCCTTCTCAGCTGCGCCATCCATCAAATGTGCGATAGGTACAGAAAGAGTACGAACAATCATGGTGGTGAACAAACCAGCAACTGCCAGAGGAATTGCAATACCAATAGCAGTAGGCACACCGGCAACACCCTGGCCACCCTGTACCAAAATGATAGCAGATGCTACAGAAGCAAAAGCAGCATCAGGTGCTACAGCGGCACCAATGTTAGCCCAGCCCAGAGCAATCATCTGCAAAGTACCACCCAGAATAATACATGGAACTGGGTCACCAGCTACAATACCAACCAGTGTGCAGGCCAGTATTGGCTGATGGAATTCAAACTGATCAAGTACGCTCTCCATACCAGCCAGGAGCGCTACTATTATAATACCAATTATGGTAAAAGTACCCATAATATAACCTCCAAATCAATATTTAGATAAACCTTTATAAGTAAATATTATTTCAGCTCAGCTTCTGCCTTCTGCAGGAGAGCATCAAGGTTATCCTGGCCATCAGCTGGAACTTTACGCACATCAAACTTGATGCCCAGCTGCTCCAGCTCCTTAAAGGTAGCTACATCTTCCTTGCCCATGGAAATAACCTTGTTTACCAGCACCTTGCCCACAGAATGAGCCATGGAACCGATATTCAGAGTCTTAATATTGACACCACCCTTGATAACGGTCAGAGCATCCTCTGGATTCTCAAAAAGAAGCATTGCCTTGGTAGCACCAAAACGAGGATCTTTCTCTACCTCGATGAGCTTCTTCAAAGGAATTACATGAGCCTTTACCCCTGGAGGCGCTGCCTTGGTAATCAACCCCTTGCGCAGTTCATCCTTGGATACAGCGTCAGATACAACTATAATACGATCTGGCTTAACGCTCTTGGTCCAAGCAGTTGCTACCTGACCATGAAGCAGACGGGAATCTACGCGAGCCAGTACATATTTGATATGACCGTCTCCCAGAACAGTTCCCGGTGGAATTGCCCCTGTAGGTGCAGCAGCAGTAGCAGCAGCCTGTACAGGTGCTGGCTCCAGAGACTCAGGCATTACGCTAACAGCCTCTCTAGATGGAGCAATAATGTTCTTGGCAATTTCGTGAGCTGGCATATTCTCGTCACCCATGCGCTCACCCAAAGCACCAATCAACATTGGCAGGCTCAGGCCTGTTACAATTGCCCACTTGTCCTCATGCCCTTTCAGTACGGCACTGGACTGATTGAAAGGAGTGCCTCCCAGTAAATCTACCAGGAACAAAACCTCCTCCTTGTTAGAAAGAGTGTTTACAGCAGCTTCCAACTTGGCACGGAAGCTATCGGGGCCGTCCTCTGGCAACAGTGTTACTGCAACCAGATCCTCCTGAGGTCCGAAAACCATGCCGGCGGACTGCTTTACACCCTCTGCCAGCCCACCATGGCTGGCCAAAATTATCCCTGTCATATTTGTCCTCCCCCTCTGACAGAAAATACTACGATATTCCCATTCTTTACTCCAATATCTAAGTTGATACCGTTGTAAAAAATAAGAATCAATTGCGGTTGTTTTCACAACCTTGACTCATTATAGCACAGTTTTCATATTTCATAAACATTTATTATGAGAAATTTACCATTTTCTATATTTGACATTTGTTCATTTGTATGAATTTTACCCGCATATGCATATACATTCAATTTTTCTCAATTAAATAGCTACATTTTTTCAAAATATCCATCTATTTTTCTGTTTGTTTGATATTTTGATAATTCTTATCAATTAATTTTACAAATACTTCTATGTGCACAAGCAACAATATATTTCACATTGTTTCTGCAACAGTGCAAATCTCCTTATATATTTTAATTCTTGCTTTGACAAAAAGTTATAATTTTTCTATAATAAAACTATACTTTTGTTGATATTAACCCGCAATAAATCATAAAGAAAGGATGTATTTTATGCTTTATCCATTACTTATGCAGGCTCCAGTCAAGGATTATATCTGGGGCGGCACCCGTCTGAGAGAAAAATATAACAAGGTATCTACTGCTGACAAGCTGGCTGAAAGCTGGGAGCTTTCCTGCCATCCTGCCGGGCCTAGTGTTATTGCCAATGGCCCAGCCAAAGGCGAAACCCTGGAGCAATATCTGGAGAAAAAAGGGATGGAATTGTTGGGAACCAAAGGCAAGGACTGCAAGAACTTCCCTATTATGATTAAACTCATTGATGCCAAAGACAATCTGTCCGTACAGGTGCATCCAGATGATGCCTATGCCCTGAAAAACGAAGGGGAGCTGGGTAAAACCGAAATGTGGTATGTTATTGATGCCGAACCTGATGCTGAGCTGCTCTACGGTGTAGAAAAGGAAATCACTCGTCAGGAGCTGGCAGACAGCTTGAAGAATGGCACTATTACCGAAATCTGCCACCATGCACCAGTAAAAAAAGGCGATGTTTTCTTTATTCCAGCCGGCACCATTCACGCCATCGGCAAGGGCATCCTGCTGGCAGAGGTACAGGAAAATTCCAACACCACCTATCGTCTTTACGACTATGGCCGTTTAGGCAATGACGGCAAACCTCGTCAGCTCCACGTACAGCAAGGCACTGAGGTGTGCAGTCTGAAGCCTCTGCCACTGGTAGATAAGCGTCAGCAGGCAGCACTTTCCTCTGATTGCACTGCCGAGTTGTTGGTCAGCTGTGAATATTTCAACACCTACAGCATTGAACTATCTGGCGCCAACCATCTCAAGGCAGATAATGAAAGCTTCCACACCTTCACTGTACTAGAGGGAAGTCTACTGCTGACTCATCAGGGAGAAAAGCTTCCTATGGAAGCCGGCCAAAGCGTGTTCCTGCCAGCCAATATGGGAGAGTACACCATTGAGGGCAAGGCTCACCTTATCTTCACCACACTTTAATAATACCAGACTAAAAACCGCAGCAAAAAACCACAGCTACGAATAGCTGTGGTTTTATTATGCTTAGTTATGAGTCGTGTCTTATGCACGGAACTTGCGCTTGCGGGCTGCCTCAGACTTCTTCTTACGGCGTACGCTTGGCTTCTCATAGTGCTCGCGCTTTCTAACCTCTGCCAAAGTACCAGCCTTCTGGCTCATACGCTTGAATCTACGCAGTGCGCTATCAATGGTCTCGTTCTTACCAACCTTAATCTCGTTTGCCATCTATTTTTCCCCCCCTCCAATTGACTTGGGAGTGTATTTTACAACTACACCTTAATAGTATAACAAAATATCCTATATAATGTCAAATCATATAGTAATATTTTTGCTAAGCATTCTCAATATGCTTATGGCCTTGTCTACATCAGCCTGGAGGCCACTGCATGGAACGACCGCCCAGCACATGGAAATGCAAATGCTTTACGGTCTGACCGCCCTCGTCGCCAGTATTGGCCACCACACGGAAGCCTTTATCCAGCTTGTTTTCCTTGGCAATCTGAGGAATAACCTCACAGAGAATATGGCCTGCCAACTCCTTGTCAGCAGCAGTCAGAGCACCAACACTCTCCACATGCTTCTTAGGAATTACCAAAGCGTGAAAAGGTGCCTGTGGCTCCAAATCCTTAAAGGCCAATACCTGCTCATCCTCATATACTACTGTAGAAGGAATCTCCTTGGCTGCAATCTTGCAAAAAATACAATCTGCCATCTTTGTACACCTCCCCGCTTTTATCAATCAAATTTGAACTGCACTAACTATTTTACCATAAACCCCGTCTTTGTACAATCTTTGCAGGGAAACATGATAAATTTCTCCTAATTCCACCTTATCATCAGTATATACCCTGATATAGGTATCCGTCAGTCCATTGGACTGGCCCTCATGACAGGTTTCAAATAATACCTGCTGGGTTGTACCCAAATACTCGCTACAGAAAGCCTCAGACATTTCCTCCCCCAGTTTTTGCAAGCGATGAACCCTATCCTTTTTCACCGGATCTGGCACCTGATTAGGCATAACAGCCGCTGGAGTACCAGTACGAGGAGAATATGGGAATACGTGCATCCTTGCAAAACGCAGACTGCGGATATACTCCAGACTTTCAGCAAACATTTCCTCTGTTTCCCCAGGAAAACCAACTATTATATCTGTAGAAACAGCTACTCCCGGCACAGCCTGCCTTACCTGTGCCAACAACTGGGCAAATTCCTCTCTATTATAATGGCGGTTCATTTTCTCCAACACATAATCAGAGCCTGCCTGCAAAGGCAAATGAAGATGATGACTAAACCGGGGATGCTCCCGCAAAAGCTCCAGAAGCTCTGGAGACAACTCGATGGATTCCAAGGAGCTAACCCGCAATCTTCGCAGGCCGGGCAAGTCCAGCACAGCTCTAGCTGCATCAGCCAAATCCGTACCATCCTTGAAATCCCGTCCATAGGCCCCTAGATGAATACCGGTAAAAACTATTTCCTTGAAACCATTGGCCAACAGCTTCTCTGCCTCTCGGCGAATGCTGGCCAAAGGTCTAGAACGCAAAGGTCCTCTTGTATAAGGAATAATACAATAACTGCAGAAATTGGTACATCCCTCCTGAATTTTCAGAAAGGCCCTGGTGCGGGTAGGCATATCTAAGATAGGAATATCCTCAAACTCCCGTACCTTCATAATATCCGTTACACCGTCAATAATCCTGCCATTACCTGCTATGGCCTGCTCCACATATTCCACAATCCGGGAACGATTGGCCGTGCCCAGCACCACTCTAACTCCCTCAATGGCCTTGATTTGTTCCGGAGCAATCTGAGCATAGCAGCCAGTAACAGCAATAACAGCCTCAGGATTCTGCCGCTGTACCCTGCGAATCAACTGGCGAGATTTTTTATCCCCTAGGCTGGTAACAGAACAGGTATTGATAACATAAATATCTGCCTTTGCTTCATGAGGAAGAATCTCATAGCCTGCTTCCTTGAACAAGCCCTCCATAACCTCGGTTTCAAACTGATTGACCTTGCAGCCCAAAGTAACAAATGCTACACTAGACAAATTATCTTCCTCCTAAATCTCCGTTTTCGTACTGTATAATAGCCGCAGCGGCAATAGCTGCTGTTTCTGCCCGCAAAATCCGAGTTCCCAAACTAACTGAGGCAATGCCCAGCTCCTGTGCCAAATGAGCCTCAGCTAAAGAAAAGCCGCCCTCTGGCCCAACAATAAAGATAAAAGACTCCTCAGACCTGTGAGCCTGCAAGAACTCCTTGATACCCTGCTGTTCCTCATTCTCATAGCACATGCATAGACAGATTTTCTTTTCTGACTTCTGAGCCTCATTTGCCATATCTGTCAGCCATTGCTTAAAGCTCTGAATAGGCTCCACCACCGGAAGGATAGTACGGCCGCACTGCTTCCCTGCCTCATTGGCGATTTTTTGCCACCGCTCCTGACGAGCCTTGGACTTTTTGGCATCATATTTTACTACGCAATTCTCACTAACCAGAGGTACAATTCTATTAACCCCCAGCTCCGTAGCCTTCTGAGTAATCAGTTCCAGCTTATCCCCCTTGGGAAGGCACTGAGCCAGCACCAGCTCTATAGGAGACTCTGTCCACTCCTCCAGCCTTTGCACCAGGGACAGCTCCACCACAGCCCCATTGGCGCCATGAAGCTGAGATTCAACCACCTGTGCCTTGCCCAATCCGCCATCTTCTGAGCCTCCAGTACCAAAACCAGTAATTTCGTATTCTCCCACCTGGCCCACATCATCAGCCACCACAATATGGTCCCCTAGCTTGGCCCGCATAACCCGGCTCAAATGAAAGCCATCACTGCCATCTATAACCAATTTATCTGCCAATTTGGCCTTGATAAAAATTCTACGCATACACTCTATCCTCAAATCTAACTAGTAAATTACTATCTGATTATTTTAACATTTTCCCAGGAGATAGACAATACCAGCCCATAGCATATGCCTAATGGATAGGAAATTTGTCCACAGTAAATATAACCCATCGCGATGGTCACTTGGAACTATAAGCTATTTTTGCTGTTCTCTTTGGATAAAGTATATTGAAAATATTAACTGCTACTCCTAAGCCGTCATCATATAATAAAGCACCTTTTTCTACCGCAGCTATAAACAAATAATAAAATCCAAGGGCAAATCTAATACTTGTATTCTTATGATTCTTACGACAGTAATCATCAACAGTATTAATTATCTCATCGTAGGTACTATCTTTCTTTATATTTACGGACAATATTTCTTCTCTAAGTGTTTTTCGCATAATATAAACACCTCATAGCTAATTGCACTAAATAACAAATAATAACAAATCTGTTACGATATTACTACAGAAAAATCTACCAAAAGCTTATTGAAAATATGTAATTTTTTTAGACTAAAACAAACTTAATTGTTCTTGATTCAAGACTTTCCCCCGCAGCGATTTCATTTTTCTTTCTTTTATTTTATCTGTTGAAGATAATTCCCCTATTAGTAATGGTGATTCTGGATTATGTTGCGCCCTAAAGGTTGCAACACTTTTGGCATTGAAATTGGCATAACAATACTTACAGCCATGACTACAGGTATTGTATTGTCCCACATCTATACTTTCCACACAGCCACATTCCTGCCGTTGATTTTTATCTTTACCAGCCAAAATTTCATAACCAGTAAGTCTGCCTATCAACTCCGAATCAATACAACAATTATGCTCAATACCATAGGCAGACAAATCCACCTTTTCTGCACAGGTACGCAACTTCAAATCATATTTACTAGCAATAGCTGCAAAACCTGCGGCTATTTTTTTCATATCCTCATCACAGCAGGGACGAATCCCTGCTGCTGACGTATTTCTGCCAATCTTTGGATACATATCTAAAAAACTAAATACACATGATTCTACATAGGACGACATCTTCTCTGCCAGCATTGAAAATGCTTCCAGATGCCATTCTACAGAATATTTATCTGTAAGCAATATAGGGTCATAGCGCCATATTACCCTCTTAGCACCAATTTTCTCTGATAGTCGTTGAAGCGCTAACACTCTCTGAGCCATATCCGGTACATTTTCCTCAATATCCCTCTCATAACCATTGAGTGTATATTGAAAATAAAATTCATATTTCTGAGCAAGATTATCCAAATATTTCAGCATAGGCAAAGGATTTTTTGTCCAAAAAACTAGACAATCCACCAATTCAGGGGACAAACTTATTTTGCTAATCTGATGATAGTTCATGGGATTACGAACCATGAGATAACCATTCTGTAACCGCTTCATAAACCATTCACTATAAAAAACAGGTATATCCGTCCTTCTACTTACACTGATAATCATACCGCCTCTCCCCTCCTACAATTAATATAAGAAAAGCGTAAAATCCATCTTTGCCGAACATACTTGTATTTTTTTAGCTGCCTTATCTTTGCCCGTCATAGAGATTCCTCCTCCTCGCATTACATACCTTTTCTCCGCAAATACCCACGCACATCGAACTCCTGAAATTCATGAGTAAGCGGCATATAAAGCGGGTGACGAGGGTTGCCGTCCTTGGTCAAATTGCCGTAACTGTACCACTCGACATATTCGCCAATCACGTCATATACACGGGCAAGCGCACCATATAAAAACTTTTTGCCGGGCATATCAATCATATTTCCCCATGCACACCATATCGCGCAAACTCGAAACTCGTTCATCACAGCCTCTACAGCCCTTGGATTGGTTTCACTCCACACGGCTTTCTCTTCCATCTCCTCGGGATGGGGAGTCCTCTGTGGGTGAAGATTCATCATAATCCAACCGTCAAATCCCTTATTCTCCGCAATTCTGCGTACATTCCTGATGGTGGGGTCATCATCACCCGGCTTTGCCGTGCTAGGGTTTACGCCCAATACGAGAATATTGCGCTCTCCGGGCTTCCCAAGCACATACCGTTCATTATCGTTGCCCAAATAAATCCATCCGGCAGGAATCCCCTCACGGTCATGCTGATAATCGCTCATTTTACGTAGTGCATCGGTATCAATCTTCATAGACTCAAACATCGTATCTTCCTCCTCCAATAAATCCATTATTGTCATATAAGCATTATCAGGACTCCAAGTCAAATAGTCGGTGTGTCCCGTGCGCATTTTATACGCATCTATCACTTCGGCATGAGCAAAGACCCAGGCTCCCATTTCGTAGTAGTTCCATTCCCATTCGCCAAGTTTATCATTTTGACCGTTGCTCTCGTTAAATTTCTTGAGTGCAGGAAATACTCGGCAAATTTTTTCCACCTGCTTGTTATCGCCGGAAATATCATAACGGTATATTTTACCGTTGCGATGATATAGTTCGCAGTAGTTGGTATAGGCATCATAGGCGCACATGAAGCAAAATCTGACCCCAGAGATGAATTTTTGCGACAAGTCCTTGGGCGAAAGTGGAATATCATCCGGCATAGGGATATACATTCCCTTTGTATGACAGATTTCCGCTTCATTCTTTGCAAAAATCGACTTTGCCATGTCGCGATTCAGATAGAATGTCTTGTCATAGTTGATGTCAATGCCCGATTCCGCATCAGTTGCCTTAGCGATGAAGGAGAGTAAATCGTAAATTTTCACTTCCGTGGTGTAAGTAGCTTTATCATCTTCTTCGTCCAGTCCCATGAAAAGTTCCCTGTCCGAAGTATAGGCTTCGATGCTTATTTCGCCGTCATAATCGCCCTTTGCGACACATTCATCAAATCCTCGTACTTCGCTTGGCGGAAGAAGGAAATAACCGTTGTCTTTCATGCGCATATAAATCGCATTAAGCACCGCTGTTTCATTTTCCGGGGAACTTTCCCGATGATAGCGAAGAAGCGCAGCTTCGATGATGGGTTCGCCCTGTACTGCCTTGCCTCTTGCACGGTCAAAGCGTTTTATGACATCTTTCATTTTATTCGGTATGCGATTTAGGCACTCTTCTTCCAGCGTCGGAGTAAGCCCGTAATACGCCTCGGCAATACTTCCGGCTATGCAAGCGATGGTATCTGCATCGCCGCCGATGGACACGGCGTTTCGCACGGTATCTTCAAAATCTGTACTTTCCAAGAAAGCGATAATAGCCTCCGGCACCGAACCTTGGCAAGTCACATCCATGTGGTAGGCAGGGCGAATTTCCTTCAAGTTGCGGGAGAGGTTATAGCCAAACTCGCCCTCGATGTACTTTTTGATAGCCGCTTTGGATTCTCCCGTCCGAGCAAGATAGATAGCACTTGCCACCGATTCTGCTCCCTTGATACCCTCGGCGTGATTGTGAGTAACATCTGCCGTCCATCGGGCAATTTCTCTCGTGCGCTCTATAGAGTCGTAAAGCCACCCCACAGCAGCTACCCGCATGGCCGAGCCGTTGCCGAAACTGCCGTATGACGTAGGCTTGTTCTCTTTGAGCCACTCACGGAATTTTCCTCCGTACCCTGCTTTAGGATATTTCCGGCCCCAATGCTGCATAGAGGAGGTCACTGCAGCGCAGATTTTGTCCTCCGTAGCGTCTTTTCCCGCATAAAGCAGGGCATCTGCAACAGCAATAGTCATCACCGTATCATCGGTGAAACGAGATTTTTCAATGAACAATGGAAACGCCTTGATTTTCGCTCCCCGGTCAAACTCGTAAGGCGAGCCGATAATGTCGCCTAAAATCGCTCCGTACATGGTGATTGCTCCCTTCGTGAATATCAATATCCTTTTGCAGTCAAATAATCAGACACTGAGAAATTTTCCAACTTTCCGTATGATTTGTCATATTGTGCGCTACGCGGATGTTTTGGATTATTCTTATGCGTAAGTTTGTCATAATAATACCACGTGCATTTGTTACCTATGGTTTTATAAATTACTTTGACCGCATTGAGTGTCGTGACTTGCTTTTCACCCGGCATCGACATACCAGGATTTACGCCAATAACGAGGATGTTTTTCTTTTTCGTCTCACCTAAACAATAGCGAACATTTTCCCTGTCACCTGAAAAAGCCAAATGCTCGGAATCATGTCTATTACCCCCTTAATCAGTCGGTATATTTTTTAGCCATATCTAAAATAGCAACCTTGACGGTCTCACGCAAACTTTGCGGCTCTTTGATTTCTATGTGCCCTCCATATTGGAGTGCCCAATATTTCATCGCTCGTTCATTGCATTTGAGTGTCACCAACATCTTGTTTTCAGATTCTTCCTTGATGCGGATATCCCTTCCAAACCAGTCAATCAGTTCGTCCATCAAGTCTGTGTCTGCTATAAATTTCACCGTCACGCTGTCTCCGCTGTACATATAGATATGCTCTGCCATGTGCTTGGGAAGGCTCCAACCTTTGGAAAATTCCCGGACTTCTTTTTTCGACTTTACCGGCTCGGAAAGCATGGTGATGTATGTGATACGGTCAATGCGGTAGTGTGATAGGTCATCATATTTGTCGTAATTGCCGATAAGATAGTAACGCCCGTTGTTGGCTACCATCTGGTAGGGATTCACAATGTACGGCTCGTTCCGCCTTGGGTGTAGTTTGAAGTCCGTGCCATAGCGATTGTAGATGAAGCTGACTTTCCGCTTTTCCTCGATGGCATCATTCAACACATCCAAAGCCAGCATGACTTGCTTGTTATCCGAGTGGAAAAGTTCTGGCAAATTTGATACATGGGACACCTTGGCGTGAAAATAGCGGTTGCCGAAACCTTTTAGCTTTTCGATAAGCCGTTTTGCTTGCGTTCCCGATAGGTTTTTGGAGAAGAGAACGCTGTCAATCAACATCCGAAGCTCCGCATCATCGAAATCACGCTCTGCCAGATAGCATCCCCGCTCCGTGGCAATCTCGTAGCCCATGTCTTGGAGGGAGCGGATATTGTTGCGAATGGAGCGGCGGTCGCACTCTGCGCCGTAGTTCAGCTTGAGCAGGTCGATGATTTCCTGCTGAGTCAAACGGTGCTCGGCATCCGTATACTCCTTCAGTATCTCCAATATCAGCATATTGAGCATCTTCTTGTTGTCCCTGGCGTACACATTCATTGGCATACCTCCCCTGAGTTACTCGTTATGCCTCTTTTCATCTTGCAAAGTCATTATAGCATAAGTGATGGGTAAAAATTTACCCATAGTAAGAATTCCTCAAAAAAAATTTCCAATGCAGTTCAAAAATGGGTGCATACCTTCCCAACGATAACCTTGTACCTTACCAACTTTAGCAATTTCTCGATGCACCCATTTGCACCCGCGCCCTATTGGATAGGGGGCTGCGCTACCGCATAACCTCGTTATATAAGTTTACTTTCTGATAAATATTATAGCAGAAAAGAATTTGTTTGATAGTTCAAATTTCATGTGAACTTTGACTGGAACATGAAAAGATACAAAAGTTTTCTATGAACCATTTATCTAAAATATACAACAAAAAGTACCTGCACATTTTCTATGCAGGTACTTCCAATATTATCTATTTTATTTTGCCTTGAATGGCTCTGGCTTTTCCTCAGACAGTCCATAATGATAGAGGATTGCCTGGATGATTCTCTGGGAGGCTTTGCCGTCGCCATATGGATTGCAGGCCTCAGACATACGACTGTATTCCTGCTGGTTGGTGAGAAGCTCCTTGGCCTCTTTGTACACTACATCCTTATCTGTGCCAATAAGCTTCACAGTGCCAGCTTCTACGGCCTCTGGACGCTCTGTAGTGTCTCTCAGCACCAATACAGGCTTACCCAATGCTGGAGCTTCCTCCTGTACGCCACCGGAATCGGTGAGAATCAAATGAGAACGATGCATAAGGTTGGCAAATGGCTCATAGTCCAGTGGGTCAACCAGATGTACCTTAGCCAATCCACCCAGCTCCTGATTAACTACCTCACGAACCTTTGGATTCTTGTGTACAGGGAAAACAATCTCCACATTCTCAAACTCATCAATCAGATGACGAAGAGCCTGATATACATGGCGCATTGGTTCACCCAGATTCTCGCGGCGGTGGGTGGTAACTAATATAATTCTCTTATTCTTGAAGTCAATCCCCTGCAGCACCTGGTCCTCAAACTGGAAATCATCATTAACAGTCTTGTGAAGGGCATCAATAACAGTGTTGCCGGTAACAAAAATCTTTTCCCCATCTACAGCCTCAGACAGCAGATTGTGCTGAGAAGTCTCAGTAGGTGCAAAATGCAAATCTGCAATGGAGCCTGTCAGCTTGCGGTTCATTTCCTCTGGGAAAGGTGAATATTTATTGTAGGTTCTCAGGCCTGCCTCTACATGGCCAACGGAAGTCTGATGATAGTAGGAGGCCAATGCCCCAGCAAAGGTAGTGGTGGTATCACCATGTACCAGAACAATATCTGGCTTTTCCTCCTGCAATACCTTATCCAAGCCCATCATGGCACGACTGGTAATATCAAACAAGGTCTGGCCTGCTGCCATAATGTCCAAATCGTGATCTGGCTTGATGTCAAACAGGTTCAGTACCTGATCCAGCATCTCTCTATGCTGGGCAGTTACTGTTACTACCGGTACAATCTTGTCAGGATGCTTTGCTAGCTCCAGCACTACAGGCGCCATCTTGATTGCCTCAGGACGGGTGCCAAATACAGTCATGACCTTAATCTTTTTAGCCATCATAAACCCCTCTCTACAGAATTAATTCGTCTTAAGCCGGAAGATGCCCAGCTTTCTTGCTCCCAAAAATACCACCAGCAGTACGCATACCACAATCACAATGGACATACCGCCTGAAACCTCATTGAGAGCTACCGCACTCAGTCCCAGCAAGGCACTGATTACATACATTAACAATACTGCCTGTCTCTGACTAAAGCCCAAATCCAACAAACGATGGTGAAGATGTCCCTTGTCTGGCTTGAAGATAGGCACACCGCCTCTATAACGACGGATAATGGCAAAGGTTGTATCCATAATAGGCAAGCCCAAGGCTAGAATAGGAACAATCAAAGCAATGGTAGCAGTGCACTTAACCGCACCAATAACAGAAATTCCCGCCAATATAAAGCCTAAGAACATACTGCCTGTATCACCCATAAAAATCTTGGCTGGGTTAAAATTGTAGCGCAGGAAGCCCAGAGCCGCACCAGCCAAGGCTGCCGTAAACAGGGCCACAATCATAACATCCTCCTGGAGAGCCACCAGCATAATGGTGATGGAGGCAATAGTGGATACACCAGCAGCCAGACCATCCAAGCCATCAATAAGGTTTACGGTGTTGGTTAGGCCTACAATCCAGAAAACCGTTGCTGGCGCAGCCAGATACTCCAGATATAGATAATCTCCAAAAGGATCTGTAATTACATCAATGCGCACATCAAAATAAACTACCACACAGGCTGCCAGAATCTGTCCCAACAGCTTTACCTTAGCTGGCAGATTTTTGTAATCATCAATCAAGCCAATAATTACAATCAAGGTACCTCCCAGCAATAAACCGATAACGCCGTTGGCTACCTCCTGAGTCAGCTCTGCAAAATTTAACATGGCCAGAATTGCAGCCATAAAGCCACAATAGATTGCCAAACCGCCGATTCGAGGCATAGGCCCCTTATGAACCTTACGAGCATCCGGGGCATCCATGGCACCGGTTTTAGCTGCCAGCACAATTACTGCGGGAGTAACAATCAGGGCTACAAACAGTGCTATCAAAAATGCCCAAATATAATTTGGCATGAACATTCACCCACTTTCTCAAACACCAATTTTACCCCAGCTGGCTATAACTGTCAATAAAAATCACCGAATCTCCTCCGGAGTAGTTTCCACTACTGAGCCATCTGTTTCCAGATAAATAACCTTCTTCAACATTGCATTCCGCAACATACGACGACACAGAAGGCAGGGCTTGCCTGAAGCCAGTGTGCCATCAGCATTATAGCCTACAATATAGGCTGTTGCGCCTTGCATTTTATTGGGATCTGCATTGATAATAGCATTCTGCTCTGCATGAACAGCTACACATAATTCATAATTCTGTCCTTTGGGCACATGGAGTCTTTCCCGCTCACACATACCTGTATCAATGCAATTGTCCTCCCCTCTAGGGGCGCCATTGTAACCTGTGCTTATAATAATCTTATCCTTGACAATAATAGCTCCATAGCGACGGCGCAAACAGGTGGAACGCCGACCTACAGCCTTGGCAATATCCAGAAAATATTCATTCCATTCAGGCCGCTTTTGTGGCTCTGCCATAAAATACCCCCCCTATATACATACATTCTACTGCTTTGCCTTTACATAACGACGGGCCAATATCAGGGCTGCCAAATCATCCACCGGCTTTGGTGGTATCAGCATACCATGAGGTATCAACCGTCTCCATCCCTTGGGAGGATAGATGCGCCAGTACTCCTCCTTGGCCTCATCGGTGGTTCTATATTCATCTACCACCTGCAGCTTAACCTCTGGCAGACTCTGACGAACTCTTGCCCCGGCCTCCCTGCTGGTGGTGCCATTGCCCATAACCAAAGTAGAAAAGCCATATTTGCCCTGTAATTGTTTCAGCTGCTCCTCTAGCTGGACTGTAGAAACAATTTCGTGGTATAGACAGCTTCCCTGACTATCCACCACCGCCAAACCGCATTTATCACGGCCTGGATCCAGACCGCAGACTAATTCCTCATTCCTATTCATGGCAGTGCTCCTGTCCCCAGAAGCTTCAGCTTAATACGGAGAGGACCTACAATATCTGTGATTCCATCAGCAAAGGCAGAGATAATAGCCTTGCCGTTGCTATGCTGCAGCTGATTCATAATATTGTATATCTGTTGAGAGTCTATAACTCCTACAGAACCATTCAGGGTGTCCGGCACCATGCCATCCTCTTTGGCCTGGTGATTTACCTTGCTAAGGAAGCTGGTTAGTACGCTTTGCAGCTCTGCTGTACTGTCTGGATTAAAGGTAATATTTTGATCTGTAATCAACTGACCATCTGTGTAAACAGTCTTATTCTGGAATATTTTCAGGTTGGTGGCTACCGCCTCTCCCTGAATCAAATTGCCAGCAGCCACAATCCGTACTACATATTCTCCCTCGTGAGTGGAAATATATTTAGCTGCCTCATCAAATTCCGGCTGATAAATCCAAACATCCTTGTTCTGGTCGGCAATATCCCCTCCCAGCTTGCGGCCCACCGTATATCTAGCCATCTCCAAAAGTCTGGCTAAATCTGTGTGTATATCATCCAAGGAGCTTTTCCCCTTGATTACACCACTGGCCAGAGTCTCTCCAGCCTGAAAAGCAATAGATCCCTCTCGCATTATCTTAATGCCAGTGGTCAGCTCTCTATTAATCTGATAAAGCTCTGAGTTACTCTTGCTTAACCGCTCATTGCCCTCCTCCAGAATATCATTTATTCTGGTAAGTTTATCGCTTTTAGCTACCAATTCCTGATTATTGGCTGTTAACAACTGATTGGCATTTTCCAAATGACCATTGATGCTTTGCAGCTCACTGCTGCGTTCCTCCAGCTGTTCCTTTTGCTGCTGCAGGCCCACCAGTTCCTGTTTGGTGGCTCCCAGCTCGCTTTTTATCTTGTCCTGCTCCGCCTTAGCCATAGCCAGTTGAGCCGAAGCCTCTGCCAAATCATTTCTGGCCTGCTGCATATTCTGATTCAGCTTTTCCATGCCAAAAAGAGCTGTCCGCACATTTTTGGACATAATAGTCATAACTCCCAGAGTAGTAGTTGTAATCAGAATACCTGTCACAATTGTTACCAATATGGATGTATGCTTAGGCCGCAATCCCAGGATGGTCATTTTCTTTTTGCCAACCTTGGAGCCAATTCTATCACCGATAAAAGCGATGGCCCCTCCTGTGATTACTAGAACCAGTATCAATACCACGCCATACACGTTAGAGCCACCTCTTTTCTCTCTTCTCTGTCAAAAAACACATTCTATTTGGACATACGGCGCATAAGATAACCGCCTGCCAAAAGGCCAATAATATTAGGCAGCCATACCGCCAGCATAGGGTTGATTGCACCGCCACGGGCAATGGCTCCTGCCATAGTCATAAGGCTATAGTATATAAAGATAATAATAATACTCATCACAAAGCCCATAGATGAGCTGTTACGATTTGGCTGCATACCCAATGGCACACCTACCAAGGTAAAAATAAGGCTGGCCATAGGCACAGTTACACGCTGATGCAGCTCTGTTTCCAGCTTGTTGGTATTTACATACTGGGACTTCATAATGCTAATCTGTTCTCCCAGCTCCTTCATGGTCATCTGCTCAGGCTTTTTCTGACTCTGCACGATCTGCTTTGGACTTTCATTGATGGGCAGTACCTGAGTATCAAACTTCATGGTATGCTGATTCTGACCATTGGTAACATCATAAATCATGCCATTGTGCATGGTCCACATATTATCCTTCCACTCAGCATATTCAGCATTTTCTACATGCTTCAACTCACCGTTTTCAAAGGACTGCATGGCAATACCTTCCATAGTGTTGGTATCTGCCACAAACTGACGAGCATAAACCAGCTTTTCAATTTTGCCTTCTTTAATTTCCTTGATGATAATATGCTCCTGAGACTGAGGGGACAAATTACCCTTTATCTCATATTCCAGCACATTACTGTAGGCCTGGTTAGCCCAAGGCACCACATATTCGTTGAACATAACAGCAAAAATGCTGACCAGTATGCCCAAAACAATAGGCGGAAAGGCAATCCTGTAGAAGCTGATACCACAGGACTTCATAGCTGTTATCTCGCTATTGCCAGAAAGCCGGCCTATGGTCAACAGACTGGCCAGCAGCATGGACATAGGAAAAGTCCAAATAATAACCCCTGGCAGGCTCAGCACAAAAATCTTGATAACAGATGGTATGGAAGCCCCATATTCTGTAATGTACTGGGCGATGCGGAACAAGGTACCTGAACCAATAAACACTGCTGAAAAAGCACAGATACCAAAAATAAAGGTCTTAAAGACCTCTTTGAATATATATTTGTCCAAAATATGAATCCGCATTTAATCTTCCCCTATAGCTTAGTATTGTTACCAATATAATATTTAATGGCCAATGGATCGTTGAGCACTGTGTCAACATCACCCTCAACCAAAATCTTTCCTGCATTCATTATATAGGCTCTATCTACAATACGCAATGTTTCTACAACATTGTGGTCTGTTATCAATATGCCCATGCCCCGCTCCCGCAGATAGCTGATAATGCCCTGAATATCTGCTACAGCAATTGGATCTACACCGGCGAAAGGCTCATCCAGCAAAATGAACTTTGGCTCCAAAGCCAGACAACGGGCAATCTCCCCCCGCCGGCGTTCACCACCAGATAGTTCTGAGCCTAATCGCTCCCTTACATGGCTGACATGGAATTCCTCTAAGAGATCATCCAGCTTCTTTTTCTTGGCTGCAGCATCCATTTCGTCCACATATTCCAAAATGGACATAATATTTTCTTCTACCGTAAGATTGCGGAAGATAGAAGCCTCCTGAGCCAAATAGCTGATGCCCAGCCGAGCTCTTTTGTACATAGGCATTTTGCCAATATCTATGTCAGACAGCATTACCTGACCAGAGGTAGGCTTCTCCAAGCCTACAATCATATAGAAGGTAGTGGTCTTGCCGGCGCCATTGGCTCCTAAAAGCCCCACAATTTCACCCTTGTCCACACGCAAGGAAACACCATCCACCACATTGCGATGCTTGAAGGTCTTTACTAAATTTTTTACTTGAATATGCACCTGGCAATTCCCCCAAAATCCTGATTATTGTTATAGCCTTTGACTGAGCCTAAACTATAACAGCATATTTTTCTCTGAAATGTTACTCAGTAACCTTTGCCTGTCCATCCTTGGCCAACAAAATAGTCAGCTGATTGCTTTTCAGGGTGTTATTGTACTGTACCGCCCAGGCATTGCCTGTCAACACAGCTTTGCCCTGCTCCAATCCGTAGTAATTCAGCAAATCGCCTCCAGCCTCCATATCATTAGGCTGGCTTACTACATGGACATTCCCCCGGCCAATAAGATGCTCATCCTTGAGATAGCCTTCCATTTCGTCAGCCGTAAACACACCATCCTTGGAGGTAATAGTGCCCCCCTGACGAATCAGCACATAATCCTGGGGCTGGAAATATTCCACAATAGGCCCGCTAAAGGTCTTATCCTCCATTGTACCATATACATTACCAGTAGCCACCATATGCTGCTGGGCATCGCTGGTAACCTTTTGAGCTGTTACCCGCATATTCTTGGCAGACTGAACAGCAATTACATTGCCCTCCACGCTTCCTTCCTTGGTTTTGGAGTTGTACTGAGCCTGCTGGCCTGTTACCTTTAGATCCCCCTGAACCATCAACACATCGCCGGTGGCTGTTACCACACCGCTGGCCATATCGTATTCTACACTATCTGCATCCAGAGAGGTAGGCTCTCCGGCAGCAAAGAGAGTACCTGTGGCAATTATACCAGACAAGGCTGCCATAGCCAAAGCCTTGGCTAAAGTTCTTTTATAAAACATTATTTATTCCCCTTTTCCAAATGGGCATGACCAATAATCTTGAATTTGTTGAAGCCATCCAAGGATTCAATTCTGTCTCCCTTGGCCTTTACTGCATCAGAATCCCTCTGCAGCTCTGCATTGCCAATCAGGGCCAGTTGATTTTCCTTGGCCTTCCATTCCAGCCTATCTGCTCTAAGATGGGCACCATCGGTGCTATCCCCCTTAATACCGCCCTCTACGGTCAGGAATTTGTCCTTGGCCTTGTAATTTGCCTTGGGGGCTGTAACATGAAGGGTGCGTCCATCCTCTGTGTAGAATTTGGCATCCATATTTGTAATACTGGCATCCTGGGTGTCAATATCCACCTCCATTGATTCAGCTGTCAGCTCCCACAACTTTCTACCATCCTTTTCCTCAGTAATGGTATTGCCGTTGTAGGTCATAACCCGCTTCTCCAAAGGCGATGCATCGTCGGCAGGCTGAGGGACGGTATGAACCGTCCAATAGCATAGGGCTGCCAAGGCTGCCACCACAATGCCTATGAGAATTTTATGCGTTTTGGTCATTCTGTACTACCTCTGTCTTTACGGTATGATGCTTGATTTTCTGCTGCTCAGGCTTGGTGTTCCAGCGTTTTTGGAACCAAAGCCATTGCGTTGGATTATCCAGTATCTTCTTCTCCAAAATCTTGGTCATCTTGTAGGTAAGATTATACAAATCCTTGTCGGAATCTCCTGTATCCTCATAGCGAAGTATCTCGCCAATTTCTACCCGATGATGGCCATCTGGCTGACGGATAATAAAGGCTGGCACCACTGGAGAATTGAATTTCTTGGCAAATACGGCTGCTCCCATAGGAGTAGAAGCTGTCTTACCCAAAAATTCAATAAAGGCGCCTCCCGGTCCAGCATCCTGATCTGCCAAAAAGCCCAGTATCTTGCCCTTTTTCAGAGCCTTGGCTGCTGACAAAAGCTCACTGGTGCCTCGAGAGAATATCTCCACATTAATTCTGGAACGCAACTCATCTAAGGCATGAGTATAATCCATATTAGGCTGAGGCTTGGCAATAGCTGTTACCGGCATATCATTCATGGTAAAGGAAGCAGAAAGCCACTCCCAATTTCCTACATGGCCAGTCAGCACTACCACTCCCCGCTTTTCAGCCAAGGCCTGCTCCATAATCTCCAAATGATCTATCTCTATGTATTTGGAAAAATTCTTCTTGTTCAGGGCCGGCATATAGAGAACCTCCATAAAATTCCGTCCCATATTGATAAAGGAAAGCCGTACCAGCTTCTCAGCCTCCTGCTGGGAAATCTGCAGGGATTCCTTCATTTGCTTTATTGCTAAATTTCGCTGTTTCTTTATCAGCTTGTAGTACAACACCCCTAAGCCCTTGCCCAATACCATTAGCCAGCTATGAGGCATTCTGCATACAATCCAGCTCATCAGCATAAGTAAATTATATACCATTATACTCCTCCGCAACAATAGGATATATTGGAATTATCCCATTTCGGACTTTTAGTCATAAGATTTATTCTAAACAACACATCTGAATTGGGGCTGAAAGCCTTATTGGGCATAATTAGGTACTGATTTATTGCCTGCAAAGGCATCCACCAGCTGCTGCCACTTGCCCTGTGTCTTAAGAATCAACTCTGCAATATCCCTGACAACGCCATTGCCCCCATCACGGCCAGAAATAACATGGGAAATCTTCTTTACCTCAGCCTGGGCATCACCAGCACAGCAAGCCAAGCCTGCCTGCATCAGCAGGGACAAATCATTTAAATCATCCCCCACATAAGCAATTTCCCTATTGGTTAGACCAGTTTCTTCCTTGATTTTTTGCCAAGCCTCCCGCTTATCCTTAACGCCTTGCCATACGCTGTCAATCTTGAGTTCGGCAGCTCGATGCTCTACGATTTCAGACTTACGGCCCGTAATAATGGCAGTTTTAATACCAGCTTTATGGAGCATGGTTATACCCATGCCGTCCTTCACGGAAAATTCCTTAATGGCTTCCCCTTCCGGCCCAATATAGATACGGCCATCTGTCATGGTGCCATCTACATCCATTACCACCATACGAATTCTAGCGGCTCTTTCCAATGCATCTGCTCTAAATTCCATTTTAGACAACTCCCTGTCTCAACAAATCAGTCAAATGAACAATACCAATAGGCTGGCCTGCTTCATCAATAACCGGCAACACCGTAATCGGTCTAGGCTTGTGCTTCTCCATAACGGAAAGAGCCTCTGCGGCCAGCTTGTCCTTGGTAATGGTCTGAGGTGCCTTGGTCATCATATTTTCTACAGCCTCGTTCAGGAACTGACTGCCCTTGGCCAAGCCACGGCGAATATCTCCATCAGTTACCAAGCCGATAAATTTGCCATTTTCATCCACAACAGAAGTAGCTCCCAGCCCCTTGTCCGTCATCATAAACAAAGCTTCCTGGGCTGTATGACCACAGTGGATAATTGGATTATCCTCGCCGCTATGCATAACATTCTCTACAGTCAGCAGCAGCTTTCTGCCCAAGGAGCCACCCGGATGGAACAGGGCAAAATCCTGCTTGGTAAAGTTACGAGCCTCTAAAAGAGCCACAGTAATGGCATCACCCATAGCCAAGGTGGCAGTAGTGCTGGCAGTTGGCGCCAAGCCCAAAGGACAAGCCTCCCGCTCCACAGCAATATTCACAAAATAATCTGCATTGCGCCCCAAAGCAGATTCCCTGCGGCCGCACATGGCAATAATCTTAGCACCAATGCGCTTGATAATAGGCAGAATATTTACCACCTCTGTGCTTTCACCGCTATTGGATATGGCAATAACCACATCATCCGCAGTAACCATGCCCAAATCCCCATGAAAGGCCTCTGCAGGATGCATAAAGAAAGCCGGGGTACCTGTGCTGGCCAAGCTGGCAGCGATCTTTCTGCCTATGTGGCCAGACTTGCCCATGCCGGTTACTACCACTCTGGCATGACAATCCAAAATGCAGTTTACGGCAGCCACAAATTCGTCATCTATACGCTCAATCAGCTTGGTAACAGAAGCCGCTTCTATTTTCAAAGTTTCAATGGCTGAATCCTTAATCATATATGTCCCCTCTAATTGGTAATTACTTCAAATGCTTACGGACAACTTCGTGAATAGCCAGGGCCTCCTTCAACAAATCCTCCAGCTTGTCCAGATAAACCATATTTGGCCCATCACAAAGAGCCTCCTCTGGATTGTCATGAACCTCCATAAAGAGGGCATCCACCCCAGCACCAACAGCAGCCCGTACCAGATTAGGCACAAACTCCCGATTACCAGCAGAGCAGGTTCCTGCACCACCTGGCAGCTGTACGCTATGGGTGCCATCAAATACTACTGGATAGCCAAAGGAGCGCATAATAGGGAAGGTTCTCATATCCACAACCAGATTATTGTAACCGAAGGAAGCACCTCTCTCAGTGAGAAGAATCTGAGAGCAACCACCCTCATGAAGCTTATCTACTACATTTCGCATATCTCCAGGGGCCATAAACTGGCCTTTCTTTACATTAACCACAGCACCGCTCTGAGCTGCTGCGTAAAGAAGGTCCGTCTGACGGCAGAGGAAAGCCGGAATCTGAATAATATCTGCCACCTTGGCTACAGGCTCAATCTGCTCCTCAGTATGTACATCTGTGACAATTGGTACCTGCAATTCATCCTTAATAGTCTGCAGCATTTCCAAGCCCTTTTTCAGGCCTGGTCCACGGAATCCATTAAAAGAGGAACGATTGGCCTTGTCAAAGGAGGCCTTGAATACATAAGGAATACCCAAACGCCCAGTAATCTCCTTGATGGTTCTGCCGATCAGCAGACATCTGTCCAAGCCCTCCAAAACACATGGGCCTGCCAAAAGAGCCAAAGGCTGTCCATTAC
>ERZ506905.266-NODE-266-length-25360-cov-10.8252_pt1 | contig 25360 bp, 15 predicted proteins | sample MGYA00513175_ERZ506905 | MGnify/ENA metagenome assembly ERZ506905
CACGTTGGCATTTCCGCCACGACGGAAAAGGAGGAGGTCTTCGCGTCCGAAGTCGAACTTCGACAGGACATCACGGGACTTCTGGCCGACCGTCTGGCCTTCCGACGTGCAAGGCGCAATCGCAAGACGCGCTACCGCGCCCCGCGCTTCAATAATCGCGTTCGATCCAAGCGCAAGGGATGGCTTGCGCCGTCCGTGGAGAACCGCATTCAGGCGCACATCTCGCGCATTGAAGCAGTTTGCCGAGTGCTTCCGGTCACAAAAATCGTGATTGAAACCGCGTCCTTCGACATTCAGAAAATCAAGAATCCCGAAGTTGAAGGGACGGGTTATCAGCAGGGCGACCAGCTTGGATTCTGGAACGTGCGCGAGTACGTCCTTTTCCGAGACGGTCATGTCTGCCAACATTGTCGAGGTCGATCCAATGATCCGATCCTCAACGTGCATCATCTTGAGAGCCGCAAGACGGGTGGTGATGCGCCAAACAACCTGATCACGCTCTGCGAGACCTGTCACAAGGCCTATCACGCTGGACGGATCAAGTTGAAGGTCAAGCGCGGCACGTCGTTCAGGGCAGAAGCCTTCATGGGCATCATGCGTTGGACGCTACTTGACCGCGTTCGTAGGGCGCACCCCGAACTGCCTGTCGAGAACACCTACGGGTATCTGACGAAGCACAAGCGCATTGTCCATGGCTTGTCCAAGACGCATTGCGCCGACGCCTTCTGTATTGCGGGAAATCTGAATGCGCTTCGAAGAGGAGATTTCCTCTTCCAACAACAGACGCGAAAGCACAACCGTCAGATCCATAAGTGTTCGATTCTCAAGGGAGGGGTTCGAAAACTCCACCAGGTGCCATACCTTGTCAAGGGCTTCCGCCTTTTCGACAAAGTGAAGTGCAAATGAAGAATCGGGATCATTTTCGCTCGCCGTTCTTCTGGTTCCTTTGACGTCAGAACGTTGGACGGAGTTTGACTTTCTGCCGGCATCAGTTTCAAAAAACTGATGCTTGTTGAGAAGCGAACAACATTTTTGACCCAACTTAGAAAGGAGTACGGCGCTTCCTCCCCTTCCTAAAGGAAGAGGTTTCCGCGCCAAATCATTATGAAAGCAAGACAAGCCACCAGTGACATTCTGAGCAAGCAAAGATGCAAAGTTCCATATCCTATGCTTTGGTCTTGATCGCTTTAAGCGGTTGTTTGATTGCAGCAAACCGTGAAGCCACACCGAGAACGTCTTCTTTGAACAGTTTTGGCAAGGGCCTGTGGGTAGGGGATGTTCTCTGCGCAGGACTGGTGCTGAGCATTTTCCCCTTGATTCTGCTGCTTACGGCCAGATTCCTGACGACGATCGCAATCGGTGTCGTGCTGATTCTTCTGCTTTGGGCGGGGAATCGCTTGAAGGTTGCCATTCTGAGCGAGGTGTTGGTTTTTTCCGATATCTTCCTGGCCGGTCATGCAATCCGTTATCCGCGTCTTTATTTTGGGTATGCACCGAAGTGGATATGGCCGGTGCTTGTCGCAGGATGCGCGGGACTGGGGTGGCTCATGACGCTCGAGACGCCGATCGAGGGGCTGTCGTTCGGTGAACGCGTGCCTGGGGTGCTTGCGTTTTTGTTCACGTGCGGCGTGATGGCCCGCTTCTTGAGCAAGCCTTCTTATGGCATTCGCCGGTTCCTTGGACGTTATCCGTTGACTTTTGACGCACAGGCTGATGCTCAGTCATATACCCCGTTGGGCGCGGCCCTTTTGCATGTGCTTCACCATGGGCAATATCGGTTTGATCTTCGCGCTCGATTCAAGATGCGAAAAGACGCGGAGACGGACAGGCAGGGGGCGCATTCTGTTGAGCATTGCCTGATGATTCAGGCTGAATCATTCGTGCCTATTCATCGTTTGATTGACAGGCCTGGCCAAACGCCCATGATTGATCAGCTGATGTCCGACGGGCTCAGCGGCAGTTTGTCTCTCGATTGGCGCGGCGCTTATACGATGAGAACGGAGTTTGCGGTTTTGACCGGAGTGGCACCAAGAGAGCTGGAAACCTATGGATTCGATCCCTATCGTCTCGCGGCGATGGTTCCGATGAACAGCCTGGCATGGAGGCTGAAGGCAAAGGGGTACAGAACAGTGGTTTGTCATCCCAACGATGCCCGCTTTTTCGATCGTGACCGGGTGATGAAGAATCTTGGCTTTGATGAGTTCATCGATTTGGCAGCCCTGAAGGCACGGTGGCCCGAGATGGGGACAAGAGGGGCGCTGTGCGGTCAATATATAAGTGATGCTTCACTGCTTCAGTGGGCCGCCCGTTATCTGCAGGAGGCGAAGGAGCCTACATTTCTGTTTGTCATTACCATGGAGGCGCATGGTCCGTGGGATGCGTCGAAGTTTGATGGGGCCGAAGCCTTAAGCGAACTCGAGAGATACGAGGTCCATTTGTCGCATTTGGATGAGGGGGTATTCCACATCGTCGATGCGCAGGAAGAGGGTGAAAAAATCTCCGTTTTGCTGTATGGCGATCATTTGCCGGGGCTTGAAGTGTTGAGAAGACGAAAAATTGCGTCCGATACTGCGTGGGTGATGTGGAATCAAAAGAGCTTTGAGGATTTATCGGGTAGTGCCTGCCGTTGTTCGCAGGAGAGAAATCGACTGAAACCGGAAAAATTGGCCGAAGCTTGGATAGTTGATGTCCAGGACTCGGCGAACACGGATCCTCAAGAAGACTAAGGGAGATAGTGCTAGAGAATGTTGTATGCTCGCAACAGGTTCGGTGGTAAAGCAAAGTATTGAAGATATTTTTGGTTCTATTTGATATGATGCTTTTATGGGTGCGAAGGTTGCAGTTTAAAGCTCTCTGTGCCGATGCACCCTTTGTTTTTCGTTTCAGGAATACTAGCCCGGCTCTCGAATGTCGGGAATGTTTTTTAAAACAGGACAGTATATGTTTAAGAAATCTCTCGCTGCGATCGCCGTTCTGGGCGCTTTTGCCGGTGCTTCCATGGCTTCTGAAGTTACGATGTACGGTGTTGTTGACACCGGACTGATGTACACGTACAACGACGTCGCTGATGGTGATCCGGCCACCGATCTCGAAGTGCACAAGCTCGCTCTTAACAGCGGCATCAACGCCGCCAGCCGCTTCGGTCTCAAGGGTACGGAAGATCTCGGCAATGGCCTGAAGGTTGGCTTCAAGCTCGAAAACGGCTTTGAGGCGGATGATGGCACGTTCAAGACGGCCGGTCGTCTCTTCGACCGTGAAGCTTCTCTTTCCGTCTACTCCGACTTCGGTACGCTCTCCATGGGCCGCATGGGTGGTGTCGGTTCCAGCGCCGGTACGTATGACCTCGTTTACGCCATTGGCGATGCTTTTGACGGCGGCGATAACGAAGTCTTCGGTTTTGTGACCTCCGGCCGTGCCGACAACACGATCACCTATCAGACGCCGAAGTTTGCCGGCGTTCAGGGTACCTTCCAGTACTCCTTTAATCAGGATGGTCAGGAAGGCAACAAGTCTTCCCTGAACAACCAGTACTTCGGTGCTGCTGCTACGGCTGAATTCGGTGCTCTGAATGTGGTCGGTGCTTACGAATATACGAACCGCAAGGCTGATGACCGCAAAATCGTCCGCAAGGATGCCCAGACCGTTTACCTCGGCGGCAATTACGACTGCGGATATGCCAAGACCTTTGTGATGGCTCAGTACTTTGAAGGTGCCGATGCCGCTTTCGGTTTCGAACTCAAGGATGGTCTCTTTAAGGGAACCACGAAGTCTGCCAAGGGCATGAAGGGTTATGGCATTCATGTCGGCGCTCAGGTTCCGGTGATGGCTGGCAACCTTACGGCTGCTGTCTACTACGTTGATGGCAAGATTGAAGGCGTCAAGCCGAATGCTACGTTCGTTGGCGGTGAGGATACCGATGCCTCCTACATCGGCGCTGCTGCCCGTTATGTTTACCCGCTTAGCAAGCGCACCGAAGTTTACCTCGGCGGCGGTGTTGCACAGGCTAAGCTTGATGAGTGGAATACCATCAACGATAGCGACTACAAGGAATTCGTTGGCCAGGCCTACACCGGTCTGACGCACCGTTTCTAATCGCGTTCTTCATTGAATCCGTATGAGGAACAATCGGGATGATTGAAAAAGTCTCCTGATTAATAAAGAAACCCTCTGCAACATTGTTCACGGAGGGTTTCTTTTTCTTTAGCGTCTAGGTTGCATCAATTCTGAGTGGAAGTCTGTTTGGGTTTGTTGCTTGATTTCGAACAATAAACCCAAGCAGATAGAATATGCATGATTTGAAATCAACAGTCTGTCAGTGCAGGATGAAATGCCTGCGAACAGGTGTCAATGTGCAGAAGGAAAAGGGTATGGTTTACGAAAAGGGTTTTGCAATTGTTGGTATCGGCTGCCGCTTCCCTGGTGGTGTGACGTCGCTGGAGGAATTGTGGAAAGTGCTTGCCGGAGGAATGGATGTGGTGACGTCCGTTCCGGGCGAGCGCTTCGATCTTGCCCGATACTGGCATCCCGATCGCAAGGCACCCGGAAGAACCTGCTCATTTAGTGCGGGTATTGTCGGTGACGTCAAAAAGTTTGACGCAGCCTTTTTCAGTTTTAGCCCCAAGGAGGCCGAGGCACTGGACCCCCAGCAGCGAATGATGCTGGAAATGGCCTGGGAGGCCTTTGAGGATGCGGGCATTCCTCCGTCTGAAGCTGCGGGCACCAAGACGGCTGTTTACGTCGGCGCAGCGTCAACCGACATGGGCATTGTCCATGCCGATGACCCGAGCCTGACCGGACCGTATGCCATGACCGGCACGTCGCTGTCGATTATTGCCAACCGTTTGTCCTATTTCTTCGATCTGCATGGACCGAGCATGACCATCGATACGGCCTGCTCGTCCAGTTTGGTTGCACTGCATGAAGCTTGCCGTGCCATGGAGGTGGAGAATCTGCCCATGGCTTTGGTGGGCGGCGTCAATGTTCTGCTCTCGCCCTTGTCGTTCGTGGGCTTTTCCAAGGCGCACATGCTTTCCGCTGACGGGCGATGCAAGGTCTTCGACGAGTCCGGTAACGGTTATGTCCGTTCCGAAGGTGGCGCAGTCATTCTCATCAAGCCTCTGGAAGCTGCTCTTCGTGATCATGATGCCATTCATGCAGTTATTCGTGCGTCCGGTGTCAATTCCGACGGTCGTACGAGCGGCATCGCGCTTCCGAATGGTGCGGCGCAAAAGGCTCTGCTTGAATCGATTTATGAAGACGATCGTATTGATCGCTCTCGAATTGCCTACGTGGAAGCTCATGGAACGGGTACGGCCGCCGGTGATCCGATTGAAACCAGGAGCATCGGCGAAGTGCTCGGACATCACGCCCCGGGCGAAGAGCCGCTTCCCATCGGTTCCGTAAAGGGCAATCTCGGCCATTTGGAAACAGGTTCCGGCATGGCCGGACTTGCCAAGGTGCTCGGCATTTTCGAGCATCGCGAAATCCCGGCCAACATTCAGCTGAAGAATCCAAATCCAAAGATTGATTTTCAGGGATTGGGCATTCGCGTACCGACCCAAAACGAACCGCTCCCGAAGGCGGAGGGCGGCAAGGGTGTGCTCGCTTGCGTGAATTCGTTCGGCTTCGGCGGTACCAATGCACATGTCCTGCTTGAGGAAAAGCCGGCCATTGTGGATGCAGAGCCCCGGTTCGCCGACGGGGCCGTCCTGCCTCTCATGATTTCCGCCCGAAGCATGGAAAGTCTGCAGGCATTGTCGCGCATCTATCGCGACCGTCTTCAGGACAGAGATCTAGAGTTTTACAATCGCACGGCTTGTGCGATAGCTCATCAGCGCGAACGCCTTCCGTACATTCTCATGATCAACGCCGGTACGCTTGAAGAAGCACGGGCGGTTCTGGCCTATTTTGCCGAGAACGGTTCACTCCGTGATGATCTCCCGGCGGCGGTCGAGCACATCACAAATCATCGTCAGGGCAAGACGGCATTTATCTATTCCGGCAACGGCAGCCAGTGGGCCGGCATGGGGGCGGAGCTTCTCGCCAATTCGCTTCGTTTTGGCGAGGTCATTGATGAAATTGACGAGATCTTCAAACCGCTCTCAGGCTGGTCGATTCGTGATTATATGGTTCAATCTGCCGACGCTTGGACGCTGGACAAGACTGAGGTTGCACAACCTCTTCTCTTTGCCATTCAGGTCGGTCTTACCGTTCTTCTTCGTGAAAAGGGCATCGAAGCCGAAGCGGTAACCGGTCACAGCGTAGGCGAAGTGGCGGCAGCCTGGGCTTCGGGCGCCCTTTCTCTGGCCGATGCGGTCAAGGTGATTTACGAGCGTTCTGCGTTGCAAGGCAAGATGCATGGCTCTGGCACGATGGCCGCGGTCAAGTGCGCGCAAGAGAAGCTCTTGGAACTCCTCGCAGACAAGCAGGGTGTCGAAATCGCAGGTTGGAATGCTCCGGACAACTTTACGCTTTCGGGTGATGTTGACGAGATTGACGCGTTGAAGCCCCTCGTCAAGGAGGCAGGCGGCCTCTTCAAGCGACTTCCGCTGCCTTATGCCTTTCACAGTTCTCGCATGGAACCGCTTGAAGGTGAAGTTCTCGAGACGCTCGCCGATTTGCATCCGATTTCCAGCGAAGCCATTGGCTTTGTTTCGAGCGTTACCGGCGAGGTGACGCCGGGTGAAATGTTCAAGGCCGACTATTGGTGGCGCAATGTGCGCATGCCTGTTCGTTTTGAGGCCGCTATTGAAACATTGCTTTCCAAAGGCTTTACGCGTTTCATTGAAGTTGGTCCGCATGCCATTCTGGGGGGCTACGTTCGTTCGACGGCTCAAAAGCGTCAGGCGGATGTTAAGATCGGTCGTCTGATGCATCGATCCGGAAACTGGGCCGGCGTTCGCCGTCAGTTCGCGAATGTGATGGCTCTGGCGATTTCTTCGGATGCATGGCCGGCAGTTGCGCGCGATCGCACGCTTCCGCGTTATTCCTGGAACAAGAAGACGGTTTGGGCAACTTCTACGACGGAATCGTGGAAGCTCTTTGACAACAAGCCCGTGCATCCTCTTCTTGGTTATCCCGTTCCGCATGCCGAACAATTGTGGGAGCAGACGGTTGATCTGCAGCTCACGCCGTGGCTTGCCGGTCATGAAATCGACGAAACGGTGTTGTTCCCTGCAGCCGGTTATCTGGAAATGGCGGTAGAGGCAGCTCGTCTTTCCATGAAGTCATCTCAGACGGTTGAACTTGATAATTTCACTATCTTGCGTCCGATGGCTCTGTCCGCAGAATCTGCAAAGATTGTTCAGACTCGCGTATCTCCTGCCGGCTTGCTGACGCTCACCTCGCGCGATCAGCTTTCGGCTGAGGAGCCGCTCCTGCATCTCGCAGGACGCTGCATCGCGTCCGACGCTGCCAAGCCCCAGGACGAGCCGTGGACGGCTCGTGTAGGAAAGGAAGGTTGTGCTGGCGACGTTGAAGCCTTCTATGAAGCGCTGGCTGATATTGGACTGACGTACAAGGGTGCCTTCAAGCCCATTCAGTCCGCCTGGACATTTGCTGGTGAGGACGGCATCGCCTCCGACGTTCTCGTTGAGCTTGCCTCTCGCGACGGCGCTGCCGATCGGGGCATGATTCTTTCGCCCGCTCTGGTTGACGGCGCGCTTCAGGGCCTTTTCTTTGTTCTTGCCGAACGTCTTCGCCATCAATTCAACGATGCCAAGTCGTCCTATCTGCCGAGTTGGTTCGGCCGTACGGTGGTTTGGTCTCAGGGCACCCCGGCATGGGCTGAAATTCATCTCATCCAGGTCACGGAGCGTTCCGCCAAGACTGAGATTCTTCTTCGCAATGCCGATGGCGAGCCGCTCGCACGCTTTGAGGACGTTCGATTCCTGCGCGTGCATCACAAGTCAAAGCACATCGATCCGGCCTTCTATGCCGAGCATTGGTACAAGTGTCCCTCTGATCGCAAGGCCCTTGCCGGCGACGACGATGTGAAGACGCTCTCCGGCATGGTGATGGAAGCAGCTCGCGGCTATGAATGGTCGGCCGACAAGGCGGCTGAAACCGAAGAACTGCTCCACTGGCTCGTGCTTGCCTATGTCCGTGAAGCCGTTCGTGAATATGACACGTGGCTTCCGGAAGAATTCCTCTTCTCCGAAGGCTTCGCACTGGAGACGCTCGAGAATTGGCGCGCCTTCATGACGGATCTGCTCGTCTCAAACGGTCTGGCACAGAATAACGACGGCATGATCTTGGTGCCGGGCACGAGCGATTGCCCGTCTTCCGATGTGATCTATCGCACCTTGCTTTCGTCTGAACCGACACGCTGGCCGCTTTTGACTGCGCTTGATACGGTCGGCCGCCGTATTCCGGATTTGCTCACGGGAACGGTGAAGCTTGACGAGCTGTTGCCCGAGCGCAAGGGTGCTTTAAAGACGCTTTTCTTGCATATGCCTCAGCGAGCGCTTCTGACGTCTGCGCTCCGCCGCTGGATGGAAGGTCTTGACGGTCTGGCCAAGGTCCGCGAGCCCAAGGCACGTATGCGCGTGCTCGTGGTCGGCGAAACCGGCGGCAGCTTCTATACGGAACTCCGTGCAAGTCTGTGTGAAGCAGCTCAGTGCACGTTCGTGATCGGAAACGAAGTTGCTGCCGATCGTGTCAAGGCTGTGTTCGAAAATGAAGTCGGCGTTGATGTACTGACGCTTCAGGATTGGCTTCGTCTGGAAAAGTTTGCGTCCTACGACGTTGCTCTTCTGCCTGACGGTCTTGCATTTAATGAAAATGTCCCTGAAGTTCTCAAGAATGTTTCCGATTCTCTCCTAAAGAATGGTGTTGTCGCGTTGCTTGAAACGATGCCCCATGCGAGCATCAATCTGCTCGAAGGGGCTGATGAGAACTGGTGGGTTGAAGGAGAGTGCGGCGGCGTCTGTCGTTTGGCTTCTGACGAAGCTTGGCTGAAGGCACTTGAACAGGCGGGCTTCAGGGCCGATCGTGTCGACGAGGACACTCTGGCGCTTGCCCCGCGCATGCTGATCGCAGGTGTCAAGATCACTGATGCCGTTCAAAAGGCGGAAGAACGTGTTGGGATCCCGGTTCATGTGGTGGCCAAGCATTATGAACTGGACAGTGCGTCGGCGATGATGGTCAATGCACTCGAAACGACTGTGGCCGCTCGACTGCGCACGGATGATTCTTCGGAGATTCCGTTCGTGGTGACGGTGGTTCCCGATGATCGTGCCCGAGATGCAGATTACTGGACCGGTCTGAGTGAAAAGCTTGGTCAAGGCGAACGTGTTGTGTCGCTCCTTGACTTGGACGACGAACTTCGCGTGCATGAGGGCTCAACCTTCCCGCATGACACCTTTGCTCTGATGCAGGGCCTCCAGGCTGCTGCCGCCAAGGGCGCTCTTGCTGAGGGCGTGGAGTTGGTGTCGCTCACCGCGGCCTTGCCCGAATTCAACGAAGCCTCTTCGATCAAGGGGGCGGCGATCGTCGGCATGACGCGTGTTTTCGCCAACGAGTGCCAGGCTGTTCATGCCGGTACGCTGAGTCTTCAGGATGAAACGGTTGCAACACTTGAGCGAGCGGCGGATATGCTTCTCAATGGGAAGCCCGATGATGTTGAAGGTCTGATTGCCCGCGGTGTGCGCTATCGTCGATTTGTGTCTCAGAGAATGCCGCAGGAAATGCGGGGCTCCGGTAACCCTTCCGCACGTACGGCCAAAGTTCTGGCATTCGACATGCCGGGCAGGCTCGACAACTTGTATTGGAAGGATGTGCCGCTGGCTGACGATGCACAGCTTGGTCCTGATGAAGTCCGGATCTCCGTCAAGGCGACGGGGCTCAATTTCCGCGATGTCATGTGGGCAATGGGGCTTTTGCCTGAAGAGGCGCTTGAAAACGGCTTCTCCGGTCCTACCATGGGTCTGGAGGCTTCCGGTGTTGTGACGGCAGTCGGCACCAATGTGACGCACGTGGTGCCCGGTGATGCCGTTGTGGGTTTTGCATCGGCATGTTTCGGCACCGTCATTACAACGAAGGCTGAAGCCGTGGCCAGGATGCCTGCCGGTCTGACGTTCGCAGAAGCGGCTTCGGTTCCGGTTGTCTTTTTTACTTCGTGGTACGCGATTTCGTATCTCGGCCGTGCGCGTCACGGCGAATCGATCCTGATTCACGGTGCAGCAGGCGGTGCCGGTTTGGCTGCCATTCAGATTGCCAATCTTCTCGGTCTCGAAGTGTATGCAACGGCCGGTTCAGAAACGAAGCGTGCCCTCCTGCGACGCTTGGGCGTGAAGCACATCTACAACTCGCGCTCTCTCGCGTTTGCTGACGAAATTCGTCGCGATACGAACGGCCGCGGTGTTGACTTGGTACTCAATTCCTTGGCAGGAGCAGCAGCTGAAAAGTCTCTCGGACTTCTCGCGCCCTTCGGTCGATTCCTGGAATTGGGCAAGCGAGACTTCTATGCAGACTCGCCGATGTTCCTGCGTCCGTTCCGCCGCAATCTTTCCTATTTCGGCATTGACGTCGACCAAATGCTTGTCGACTGCCCGAAGCTTGCCGGCGAGCTCTTCGTTGAAGTTCTCCACCATTTTGAAAACGGTGAATTCCGCCCGCTTCCCATGACGCTCTTCGCTCATGATCGCGTGCAGGAAGCCTTCCAGATGATGCAGCAGTCGCTGCACATCGGCAAGCTCGTCGTGACGTACGAAGACCCTGCCGAAGAGACTGACGCAAGCGTGATGGATCAGGTGTCTCTTGACGGCACGGTGATTGTGACGGGCGGCTTGGGTGGTCTAGGCCGACGAGTGGCCGAACGCATGGTGAATCGCGGCGCCGGGGCGTTGGTTCTCATTTCGCGCTCCGGTGCTGCCACGGATGAGGCCAAGGCCTTCGTGCAGCGTCTTGAAGAGAAGGGCGTCACGGTCAAGACGCGGGCCCTTGACATAACGACTGTCGAATCCGCCGTCTGGCTCAAGGCTATGGACGAAGTTCTGGCTGATCTCCCGCCTGTGTGCGGCGTCGTTCATGCTGCCGGCGTTCTGGCAGACGCAGCTTTTGCGAATCTCACGAACGAGTCGTGCGACAAGGTGTGGCGTCCCAAGGTGACAGGTGCCGAACGTCTGGCCGATTATTTGTCGCTGCGCGGACTGCAGCTGGAATTCTTTGTGATGTTCTCGTCTGCTACCGTGCTCTTGGGCAATCCCGGCCAGGCCAACTATGTGGCGGCCAACATGGCGCTTGAAGCGCTTGCCGACAATCTCCGTTCCAAGGGAATGCCGGCATTTGTCATAGGCTGGGGTCCCGTGGGCGACGTCGGCATGCTGCTCGCTAATCCGCAGGCTCGCCGTCTCCTCGAAAACACGCTGGGTACGCCTGCTTTGGCGTCTGATGATGTTCTCGATGCGATGGAAACCGTTATTTCCACTCGTGCCCCAAGTTCTCATTTCCTCGCCATCGACTGGTCGCGAGTACAGAAGCTTCCTGTTGTCCGCGAAGCCCGCTTTGAGGGTATTTGGAAACGCATGGGAAATCATGCCGTACAGTCTGTGTCCATGGCCGAGCTTCTGTCGGGCAAGTCGAATGATGAAGCAGTAGCCTTGCTCGCGGATCTTATTGCGCAGGAGGTGGCAAAGCTCATGGGCATCAGCGTGAAGGAGCTTAATATTCATCAGCCCATTTCCGATATCGGCATGGATTCTCTGATGGTAGTTGAGTTGGCTGTGGCCCTCGAAGAACGAATCGGCTTGAAGATTCCGGCTGTCTCGTTGTCCGGCGGCGCCACAATTCAGACTATGGCCGAACGCTTCATGCAGATGCTTAACAAGTCCAGTGAAGAAGAGCAGACTATCGATACCCTTGCAAGCAAGCACGGCGTCGAATTGTCCGGCGACATGAAGAAGGAAGTTTTGAAGGACGCCTCATAAGGCATCTGGGATAAGAGCTAAACAATCAAGTTGGGAAGAATGTAAATGGCAGCAGAGGACAGCAATCAGGGGAATAAGAATATCTTTGGCCTTTCTCAGGGCGATCGTTCGGCACTTCTTTCCCGCCTCAAGCGAGCGGGAAGTGCTTCGGTAGAGGCAAAGAGCGGTCGTACGCTTGATGCAGTGCAGTGGCGCGCCGATCCCAAAATGACGAAGTTTGAGGAGTTCCCGGCTTACAAGCAGATCAAGATGGAGAGAAGCGTTGCTGAGCGTGCCGGCATTCTTAATCCCTTCTTTCAGTGCCACGATGGCATCGCCAAGGCGGAAACCCGGATCAACGGCGAAACGTTCCTCAACTTCTCGACGTATGACTATCTGGATCTGAATGGTCATCCGGCCTTGGAAGAGGCTGCAGTGGATGCTTTGAAGCGCTGGGGGACGAGTGCATCGGCATCTCGTCTCGTGTCCGGTGAACGCCCGCCGCATCGCAAGCTCGAGCATACATTGGCTGGTATTTACGATGCTGAGGACTGCATTGCCTACGTGAGCGGCCATGCGACAAACGTTTCGACCATTGGCAAGCTTTTCGGTGCTCAGGACGTAATCTTCCACGATTCTCTGTCGCACAATTCCATCGTCATGGGCGCTCAGACGTCCGGCGCAAAGCGGATCAGTTTTCCGCACAATGATATGGAGGCTTTGGAACGTCTGCTTCGAGAGTACCGACCTAAGGCGCAGCGTGCGCTTATTGTGACGGAAGGCGTTTTTTCCATGGACGGCAATGTGGCGAATCTGCCCGAGCTCGTCCGTTTGAAGAAGGACTGGGGATGCTTTCTCATGCTCGATGAAGCACACGCCCTTGGCGTGCTCGGCAAAACGGGACGGGGTACCGCTGAACACTTTGGGATTGATCCCAAGGAGGTGGATCTTTGGATGGGCACCCTCTCCAAGACCTGCTGCGGCTGCGGCGGCTACATAGCCGGCTGTCGCGAGGTGGTGGAGCTTCTTAAATTTACGTCCCCCGGCTTTGTTTACAGCGTGGGTATGTCGCCGGTCTTGGCTGCAACTTCTGAACGAGCCATCCAAATCATGCTTGCAGAACCCGAACGCGTGGCCAAGCTTCAGGCGGTAAGCCATGAATTTGTTAGTTATACCAAGAGCAAGGGCTTGGATACGGGATCTGCCGAGGGGTATGCGGTCGTGCCTCTCATGCTGGGGAGTTCATTGCTTGCGGGCAAGTTAGCCTCGCGAATGTTCGTCCGCAAGGTTAACGTCATGCCGATCATTTATCCGGTGGTGGAGGAGGGCGCAGCACGTCTTCGCTTCTTCCTATCAGCTGCGCATGATGTTGAACATGTCCACCGTGCGATTGATATTGTTTGTGAAGAACTGCCCAAGGCACGTGAAGAAGTTGCTTTGATGACCACTAGAGGTTAATAGTAGTCTGTGGAAGCTTTCGGTTGAGAGAAAGCTGTGAAATTGCCAGAGATTGTGTTTGAGGAGACAGAGTAATGCTTGAAGTGAGCCATGAGAAATTCATTCCTTCACTGATTCAGCGTCAATTTCTGCAGAATGATCGGATATGGTTTTCCTATGATGAGAAGCCAATAGCGGATCGTATTCGTTTGTTTTCGGCTCAGTCTTGCATTTTTGTGCAACCGAAAACTGGAAGTTTCTGTGGCATGAAGGCGAATGTGTTTGTCGTTGAGTATGGGGCGATTCATGGCGATGAAGGTTATTGTGAGGACGAACAATCCTATTTCTTAGTCACGTGCAACTCTGATGGACATCGACAATCGGTTTTGTTTAAGAATGCTGATTTAATTCTTAGACGGTTCTTTGTTGAACTGAATGAGGGTGTTCAGTCGGCTGAGATTTGAACCGATGGGCCAGACTAGAGCGAATGACGATAACTCAAGATCTTCGGTGTAACCATAATGATTCATGTTTTTTCCTCCGGAATCACAAAAATTCAGAATCTTGAAATCTTCTTAGAGGACGAGATTCAGAAGTATGGTGAGCTGAAGTTCCACAATGTGTGGGAGCATTCAAAGGCATCGGCTGGGGATCTTGTCATCGGCTGGGGTCACAAGAAAACAGCCGATAAAGCTCGTGCATTTGCTAAAAAGCATTCTTTGCCATACTTTGCACTCGAAGATGGCTTCCTTCGTTCGCTTAGGCTAGGCGTCGAAGGTGAGCAGCCTCTTTCACTGTCTGTAGACCGAACCGGTGTGTATTACGATGCGTGTGAGCCCTCTGACATGGAGGACATGCTGAACAATACGGGCTGGTGGACGTGGGATGTTCAGAATGAGGCACGCGCATCTATTGAGCGCTTTAAGCTCTACGACCTTTCCAAGTACAACAATGCCCCTTCCTTTACAGCGGAAGACAAGGTCAAGCTTTATAACAAGGCTGGCGTGAAGCCGGGACAAAAGCTGATTTTGGTCGTAGATCAAACAGAGGGCGATGCCAGTATTGTCCTTGGCAAGGCTAGTAAGGAATCTTTTCAGGCTATGTTGACTGCCGCATTGGCTGAACCCAATGCAGTCGTGGTGGTTAAGACGCATCCTGATGTCGTGAGCGGCAAAAAGCGAAGCTGTTTGGGAACATTGCCGCCCAATGTTTGTGTTATATTCGAAAGTTATGCTCCGCTTTCATTCATAAAGGCGTTTGACGAGGTTTATGTTGCAACATCCCAGATGGGCTTTGAGGCTCTGCTGATGGGGAAGGTTGTGCATACCTTTGGCGTTCCTTTCTACGCCGGATGGGGGCTCACGGTTGATCACGGCAATGTGCCGGCGCGTCGTAGAGGTCATCCGTCACGCGAACAAATGTTTGCTGCGGCCTATATCAAGCTTTGCCGATATGTGAATCCAGTGACCAAGATCCGAATTTCCTTGACCGAGGCGATTGACATTATGGCCGCAAGACGTCTTGCCAATGAAGAAAACCGTCGGAACTACATTGCAGTTGGGTTTCGTCGTTGGAAGTGGCTGCATGTTAAGGCGTTTGCTTCGTCTACCGCTGGGACGATTGAGTTCGTCAGTAATGTGGAGTCTGGCATCCGAAAGGCTGCTCAGGAAGGGAAGGCAGTTCTTATTTGGGCAGGAAAGGCAACGGATGACGTGGTCGGACAATGCCAAAGATTAGGTGTTCCGCTCATACGCATGGAAGACGGTTTTTTGCGTTCAGTTGGCTTAGGCGTTGAGTACAACGATCCCTTTTCTCTGGTACTGGACGATACTGGAATTTACTATGATCCGGCTAGGCCATCGAAACTGTCAAAAATTCTGATGAACATTAAAAATCATCCGGATTTGCCTCGTTTGTTGGATAGAAGCAACAGGTTGATTCAGATGATAGTTGAGAATGGGCTCAGCAAGTACAACACGCCATCTGATCCTAAAGTTGTACAAAAGCTTCATTCATTGCCGCGAAACAGGAGAATAGTCTTGGTTCCTGGGCAGGTGGATGGGGATGCATCCGTGAAGCGAGGTGGGGGAGCGATTCAATCCAATGAACAGTTGTTGAAGGCCGTGCGTCAAAAGTGCCCGAATGCTTTTGTTGTCTATAAGATGCATCCGGATGTGGCAAGGGGCCTGAAGCGAGGGCAAATTACCAAAGAAACTCAGAAAACGTGTACGGATATGATTCTGAGTTCGGGAAGACTTAATGATTATTGGCCGTATGTGGATGAAGTCCATACACTAACCAGCCTGTCAGGATTTGAGGCTTTGCTGCAAGGGAAGCATGTAGTGACGTATGGGAAGCCGTTCTATGCCGGATGGGGACTAACTGATGATGTAATGATAAAGCAAGAGTATATGGCGTTAACTCTTAAGGAGTTGTTCGCAGGCGTTATGATACTCTATCCAAAATATTGGGATTGGCAGACAAGGCATGCTTGTTGTCCTGAAGATGTCTGTCATAGAATTTTGAATCGTCAGCAACCTGAAGTTAGGTATTGGGTTAGGTGCTGCAGAACTGTAGAGTGGATACTTATAAGATTGAATCTTCTGTAACAGCTAGATTCTTTCTTTTGAACAAGTTGAGATATAGATGAAAAGAGTCCAAAAAATCCTTTGTGCCGCAATCTCGGTATTGTTGGTGAGTGCCTGCCAGGCACCGCGCGGTTTGCAACATGAGGTCTCAGCGCCTCAAGTTGTTGTTGATAAGCAACAACCTAAGGAAGTGAAGGAGTTTGCTCTAATTCTCGCGCAACTTCCTATGGGGACTGTTCAAATTGTTGAAAAGACGCCTTATGGACCAACGCAAGTATCCAAGGATCGAGAGTATGTGAATGGTCTTGGTGAACAGTGTTATCGCTTTACTATTTCGGGTGAAAGCGATCGTCATTATGTAGCCGTTTGCCGCGGTAAAGATCAGCAGTGGCGTTATGTCGAGTTGGTGCACTGAGGCTCCCACGATCTGGAATGATTTGCGTCGCGGTGCAATCGTCGAGGCGCGTGTCATTTCAGCACTGATGTTGCGCGAAATCCATACGATCAATGGCAACAGCAAGCTTGGTTATCTCTGGGTGTTTATTCAGAGTGTTTTTGGTATTGGCGTTTTCTGGGGGGTACGACATTTCATGGGAGCCGGCCAAGCTCCGCATGGTATGGGGATGGCCATGTTCCTTGCAATTGGCTTTGGTATTTGGAATATCTTTTCAAATACCATTAGTCGTTGCTTGACGGCGGTAAGCGGCAATAAAGGTTTGCTGACTTTTCCTCAAGTGACAGAACTGGATGTCATGATTGCCAGAACTCTGGTGACGTCAGCGACACAGATTTTGGTGACCGCTTTGATTATTTGTGCGGGAACACTGGTTCTGGGTGAACCATTTATGTTGGGAAGTCTTCCTTTGTTGCTGACGCTGGTAGTTTTGGTGCCGCTTCAGTCATTGGGGTTTGGCATGGTCCTATCGTCACTCGCTGTCTTTGTCCCTGCCATAGAAAAGGTGGTGCCGATGGTTTTGCGCATCCTCTTTTTTGTTTCTGGTGTCTTTTTTTCGATTTCGGTTTTCAGTCAGTCAGTAGCCGATTGTTTATTGTGGAATCCTGTTTTGGATGCTGTTGAGCTTTGTAGAGAGGCCTTGCATGCACCCTATGCTGTTCCAGGTGTCAGTCTGACTTACCTTGCCTTAACAACTTTGACAGTATGCGCTCTGGGGGGATTCCTTGAGCGCTATGTTCGTAGCCGTAGGAACAATTGATGATCGAATTACAAAATGTCTGCAAACGTTATCGTGTCAAGAACGGTTGGCATACGGTGCTTGATAACGTCAATCTAAGAATTGAGGAAGGCAAAAGCATAGGCATACTCGGGGTAAACGGTGCTGGCAAGTCTACGATGATCCGGATTATTGGCGGTGCTGAACCGCCGGATTCCGGACGAGTTATTCGAACTTCGCGTGTGTCTTGGCCAATAGGGTTTAGCGGTTGTTTTCATGGCTCTCTGACCGGGCGTGAAAATTTGCGCTTTGTATCTCGTGTTTACGGCGCTGATATTCGAAAGGTTACCGATTACGTCGAAGATTTTGCAGAGCTTGACGATTACATGGATATGCCGATTAATACATACTCTTCCGGCATGCGAAGCAAGTTGGCTTTCGGGTTGTCCATGGCGATCGGATTTGACTTCTATCTAATTGATGAAGCTTATTCAGTAGGTGACGCTGCCTTCAAGAAAAAGGCGGATCAAGCGTTAAAGGAAAAAGCTGCTACTTCCACTCTGATTTTTGTTTCTCACAGCATGGGGGCCGTAACACAGAACTGTGTATGCGGTGCGGTGCTCAATGCCGGTCAGCTGGTTTATTACCCTGATGTCAACCAGGCTATTAAGGAATATACGGATATTTGCAATGCAAAACGATGATAAGAAAGAAGTGCCAACGGTGACTTCTGTCCCTGAAGCCAATCAGATGCCTGAGACTGTAGGTCCTTCCTCATCTGAAGAACAGAAACTGTCCAAACTTAAGAATTGGTGGCGTCGTCGTAGTGTTTTCGAGAAGGAATTCTGCAGTTTTGTTGCGCTGCCGACGTTGCTGACTTTCGGATACTTCGCCCTGATTGCCTCTCCGATGTATGTTTCGGAAACGCAGTTTGCAGTTAAGGATGTCGTCGAACAAGGCGCTGGCATTGATATTGCGTCACAAATTTTCAAGACTTCCTCTTCATCTGTTCAGAATGCTCGAATCGTCGAGGCATACCTTCAGTCCCCAGATCTCTTTAACGCTTTGGATCGGGAATTAAAGGTAGTAGATCATTATTCTTCTAGTTCGCATGACTTGATTTCTCGATTGTCAAAAGAACCGACTGCTTGGGATAAGGAGTTTTTTTGGTCTCGTGTTTCTCAACCGAAGCTTGACGTTGACAGTGGAATAGTGACTTTCAATGTTCGTGCTTATGACCCGAAAATGGCTCAGAGCATTGCACAGGCTGCGCTGAAGGCTAGTGAAGCCCTTGTCAACGAGATGAATGAACGTTCTCGTAACGATTCGATAAAGTTGGCATCGAATGAGGTGAAGGTTGCTCAACAGCGTGTGACCAAAGCTCAGAAGGCTTTGGAATCTTTCCGAGATGAACATCGTGAGTTGGATCCTAAGGCAACAGCTTCGGGGCTTCAGACTTTGGTGTTCGAACTGGAAGGAGAACGGTCTAAAGTCAACGCTCAACTTGAAGAAGCCCGCTCTTATATGCGTACCGATGCCCCTATGGTTAGAAGCCTTGAAAAGCGTTTGGCTGCGGTAGAAGCCCAACTTCAGGCAGAGAAAGCGCGGATTGCCGGTAATGAGAAAATGGCTGTGCCTTTGAATGCATGGGTTTCTCAATATGAAAACCTGATGATAGAAAGCGAGTTTGCACAGAAGCAATTGATTTCTGCCATGACGGCACTAGAACAGGCACGTGCAATGGCTTTGGCTAAAACTCAATATGTTGTGCCGATTCAGCAGCCGACGTTGCCGGATGAGTCTCGCTATCCGCGAACTTGGATCTTCACGCTTTGTGCTTTCTTCGGGTTCTTTTTCTTGTATGGAATGGTACGATTAATTATTGCTTCCATTCGTGAACACGCCGGTTTCTAATTATCAGAGTTAAAAATGCAGTTCAATCCCTTGAAAATCGCAGTGATGGTAGCCATTCTTTCGACGACAATGTCGAGCCTGGTTACCGCAGCCGAAAGCGCCGCAGCGTATCCGTCTGTTCTCGGTCAAAGTTCTAATCCTGCCCCGTCCAGTCTGGGGATGCCCGCGACAGCATCGGCGATGCCGATGGCAACAATGATGGGGCCAAATGGTTCGCAGTTGAGCGGCAGTCTTTCTTCTAATGACTATCGTCGTACGACTCTTCCAACCACAAATGTAGCCAAACCGGCTTGGGCTCAGGGACCGTTGTCTAATGCGACGTCGGTTGTGTTGCGCCCGTTTGCGTCCAATCTGTTTGAAGGACGATTTGCCGGGACATTCAGTGACATGACCTCATCAGATTACATACTTGCACCAGGAGATCGCGTTGTTGTGCGCATTTGGGGTGCTCGAAGTTATGACGATGTTTTGGTTGTTGATCAGCAAGGGAATCTTTTCCTGCCCGAAGTTGGTCCAATCCATGTTGCCGGGCTCCGTCAGGCGAGTCTTCTTTCTACAGTGAAGCAGGCTATTGGCCGAGTATTTACCGATAACATCCAGGTGTATGTGAATCTGCAGAGTGCGCAACCGGTTGCTGTTTATGTAACCGGTTTTGTGAATAGTCCCGGACGTTATGCAGGAGGGTCACTCGATTCGATAATGTCCTTTATCGATAGAGCTGGCGGTATTGATGCAGTTCGTGGCAGTTACCGTCATATTGAGGTGATTCGAAACAAGAAGATAGTTGAGAAAATTGATCTGTATCGTTTTGCACTGGAAGGCACGGTGCCTAATCTTCGTTTGAAGAACGGCGATCTCATCCTCGTAAAGGAGAAGGGGATTTCTGTTTCGGCCTATGGTCTGTTGCGAGAACAGGCTGCCTATGAATTTTCGAAGCCGGCTGTTGCCAAGGGGGCGGGACTTATAGAATTGGCGACGCCAGAACGTAATGTTTCCCATGTAAGCGTCACAGGTACAAGGAATCAGTCTCCATTCAACCGGTATTTTTCTCTTAACGAGTTCAAATCCTTTTCTTTGGCTGATGGCGATATTGTTGAATTTGTAGCTGACAAGCCGGGCGAGACAATAATGGCGACGGTGGAAGGAGCTATTACTGGAGCATCTCGCTACCCGATTCTTAAGACAACGAAACTCCGTGATTTGCTTCGCCAAATTGAGGTAGAGCCGGAACTTGCTGCAACTAATGCAATTTATCTACGTCGTAAGAGCGTAGCTCGAGATCAGAAGGCTGTCATTCAGGATTCACTACGTCGTCTAGAACAGACGGCGTTGACGGCAACTTCTAGTACCCCGGAAGAAGCTCAAATTCGTGTTAAGGAGGCCGAATTAATTCAGGATTTCGTTAAACGTGCGTCTTTGCTTGAACCTGATGGTGTTGTGGTGATTTCTAGACGTGGTCAGGTCTCAGATTTGTGGCTTGAGGACGGAGATGTGCTTGTCATTCCTCAGAAGTCTAACGTTGTTATGGTGACTGGTGAAGTTATGCTTCCCAAGGCTGTTGCCTATGAGAACGGAATGACTCTGGATGATTATTTGGCGGCAGCTGGCGGTGTGTCGGCTAGAGCCAATGAAAAACAGATTTTGGTAGCTAAACAAAATGGTGAAGTAGGGTTGGCAGATAGTCTTGGTATTGAACCGGGGGATCGTATTATAGTTCTCTCGAAGGTAGATGCAAAAGGAATGCTCATTGCCAAAGATATAATGCAGATTATATACCAAATTGCTGTGGCAACCAAGGTGGCTATTGATCTCTAACGTAATAGATAATGATCATGGAAAGGTTTACCATTGTAATTTCTGCAAATAATGCAGGACAGAAGATCGTATCGTGTGTTGAGGATATAAAAAAAGGGACCTATGATTTAAAAAGAGTAGAACTGATCATTGTCAATAATGGATCCATAGATAGTACACGTAAAGCTGTAGATGCATTGAAAAAAGCCAACCCTTCGCTAAAAATTAAGCTTATAGATAAAAACAATTGTGGCATTTCATCTGTAAAAAATGTTGCCATGAAAATGGCCGAAGGGGAGTTTATTCTTTTCGTTGATTACGAGGATCGTCTTGCTCATGACTGTTTGGAAAAACTGGATGCATTTTTAAGAGAGAACAACGTCTTCCTTACAGTGATTAATGAAAAAAACACTATCCGTATCACCAAAGATTTTTGGAAAGGTTGCTTTAATGGGTCTGGCATATATGATATTAATGAATTCTGCTATGGAGTTGTAACAGAGGTAAATTATTGCCTGAAGAATTGTAAGGACAACAATCTACTGTTTGATGAACAGATCCTTATTTATGAAATTGAGGATCATTTTGCAAGAAATGCTTTATCTGTTGGAAAATATGGGTATTGCGAAGAAGCCGTTTATGTTCCGAATAATAAAAATGGTAAAGAACTTGCTGCTGGGACATACTGTTTTCCGCAGAGCATGGAGTTCTACAATAAAATAATTAAAATTTCAAAAGAAAGATATGGTTTTGTTTGTGAGTATGCTCAGGCTTTAATTGTTAGTGATCTAAGTAGTAAATTGCGAGGTAACTACTTTCAGTCTGAGCCAAATGATCTCTGGCAGAAGCAGAAAGATCAAATAAAAACAATATTGTCATATATCAAACCGTCGTTGCTATTAGAACATCCACAAGTAGATAAGTTTCACAAACATTTCTTTTTAAAGTTGTCTGGCATGATTCCGCAGATATATTTTTCAGGCCAGAAGATCATGTTCGAATTAGATGGCTATAATGAGCATGTAAAACAAAATGAGCTGTACATATCTGCCATCAAAGTTCGAAATGGAAAGATAAGGATTTCTGGATTTTATAAAACCTTTCTGACAGAGTATGTAGATCACAAAGATGTTAGGGTTTATGCTTTGATCGGAAATCAAATGATTGAATGTGTGCAGCGATATACTTATTTTTCACATCATCGATCAAACATTGAGACAAATAACTTTATAGGTTGGGATATCGAAGTTGGTTATGATTTTACAACGCTAGCTTTTTTTGTATCGGTATGTGGACGATTATATAAGGTTAACCGATTTTCTTTCAAAGATTACAGGGATAACAAAGATCTTAAAATAAATCTAGGGGACTATTCGCTGTCCTTTGACAAAAAAGAAGGGCGGTTTAGCTTGTCTAGCATCGCTATATTTGATTATGTAAAAAATAAAGATTGGAAACTTATTCCTAGCTTCATAGTGGCGATCTCTGTTTGCTTGAGAAAGATAAAGAACATAAATATTTATAATGACCAGGAGGGTGTTTTCGGTAATTCATTCGCCCAGTTTATAAAAGATTATAAGAAAAATGATGGGGTTGATAGATATTATGTTTGCTTCTCTATTTCGGACAAACGAACCTTGATGGAAAATCATAATATCAAGGAAGATGCCCTTCTGGACTATCGATCAATAAGGCATCAAATTTTGTATTTGGCGTCAAGACAAATTTTTACTTCTATTGTTGATGCGGCCATATATCAACCGATAAATCCTGCGCGCTACAAGAAATTTTACTCAGAAATGAGTTTACGGGAAATTATTTTTATGCAGCGTGACGTATGCTGTACTAAGAAGCTTCGCTACGCTGCTGAGTTTCTTGATATTGACAAAGTTGTAATCTCAAGTGTTAGGGAAGGAATATATTTTAAAGAACTAGGCTTTATTGATTCGCAACTGATAAAAACTTGGTCTTGTAGTACAAGCAATTTTGATAAATTATCGAAGTGTTTTGAAAAACACTAAAGCTGAGGACGTTTACATGGTTAGACTTTTAACTGTGACTCAGACTTAAGTTTCTCTTCTATCTTGTTTTTTAAGGACTAATATGATTTTAAATGGGTTTAGCTTCGTTGAAGATAAAATCGTTCTGTCGTTCCAAAACGAAAGACGCCGTGAAGTTTGTCTGTTGAGGGTTTATGATTATGATTATCAAGTTATGGTCACTCGTAGAGATATTCAAATAACCCCTAATGGAAAGGCAACATTTCCTATTTCTTATCTCATAGGCGATCAGTTTCATGATGGTGTTAAATATGTGCTTAATGTTCAGGAAGATCATGAAATCAAATGTGGAAAGGTTTTCAAATTAAATGCTGCGTTCGACATATACATTTATGTTGCTGATAATAAGAAAATCACGTTTGAACTTAAGTCAACAAAACAACGATGTGAACTAGTTGGTGTCTTGGATTCAGAACATGAAATTTCATTTGAATTTTCTGGGTTGTCTGGAGCTCAAGTGACGAAATTACTCGTGAAAAGAAGAGTGGCGAATAAGTTTTGGCAATATCATGATTGCCAATATGCATTTGATCTTAATTGTTCTTCAATCAGCTTAGATAAGCGAATATTTAATCAGTTTTTCTTAACGAGACCTCAAAGTTTATGGGATTTTTTCATACGTAATGAATTTCCCGATGGATCATTTTTGGATTCTTACGTCTACCATGAGGGTTGCTCGCTAACGTTTAACGGAATTCGCATTTATGTTGGGTTTGGGAAAACGCTTATTGTGAGGAAACTCTCTACTGATAAAGTTCAAAGCTTTGTTTTGGATGAATACAAAGAGACGGAAGAAAAAATTCAAATTGGCATTTCCAGCGTTTTGAAGTCACAATTTAATCGTGATTCAATCAAATCGGATGAAACTGAATTGATTATATGTTCGCAAAAGGACTTTGAAGAGCTAAACTATCAACAACGGCAAAGTGTGAGATTTACTCCGGCTGTTCAAGATGGCGAAAAAATGATGTTTGAATTGCCAATAGGCAATTTTCTTTCAAATAAATATGGTCCGATTATTGATGATATTCAAGCTCAGGAAAATCTACAGTTCTTCATCCGCTCTAACGGGAATTGCTATCCGGTCACTGTAATGGGGGGGGGATAAATACTATAAATACTATACAGAGTAATTATCTTCCTATTAATTCAAGATTGCAAGGTCGGATTTATATAAAAGATCAAAAGCTATATCTTTACACTCGTACGGGTAGCTTTCACGATTCGCGAAAGATAGAGGTTGCAGTTTTTGGAACGTGTTTTACTAGAAATATATTTAGGAGTACTTCATTTTTTAATGAGAATTATAAGATTTGGTATTCATGTGGATTTACACAATTCCATTCTACTTTGATTTCCCTGGCCTCTAAGCCGTATTATGGGCTAGATCAAAAGCTTATAAATATGGAGAGGGTGGCTAAGAAATATTTAGAGTTAGATTTTCATAAAAACTATGTAGAGCATCTTAAATTTACTCGACCAAAGTATATCCTGATTGATCTTTACTGTGATGCTACGATTCCGACATTGTTACTGGGCGAGTCCTATATTTCGATAAACCTTTATAATCGTTATTCTTCTATATTAGATGGTTTTGAAAATAAAGCAGTACTCCGACAATCTAATTGGGAGGAATATTTCCAGGTTTGGAAGAGGTCGATGAAAATCTTTATTTCAAGCCTAAAGGAACTCGTACCTGAAAAAAACATCATATTGGTTAGATCAAGGTTTGCGTTAGATTATAAGGATACTGATGGTTCGGTCAAGAAATTTTCAAACCAGTGGAAAATTTTAAAAGATAATCTTGTTTGGGATCGTCTTGAGGAATCTTTGCTAATGGAATTTACTGGGATTAGGACAATTGACATGAGAGAATCTCATTTAGTGGCAGATAAGCAAAGCCCTCTAGGTTTTTCACCGAGCCATTTTGAGTCTGAATATTATAATCAATGTCTAACAAAATTTAATGGAATTGTTCTAGAAGATTTAATAAGGGATCAACAATCTCGGACTTTCGAGCTGTAGACCGGCATCGAAAACTCCTGAAGTCGTTGTAGCACTCCCAAAATCTCGTAGCGCGACGCTGTATAGCGGAGCTAAAAAACTCAATTTTGGTTGTGCCACTAGCAACCCCGGGTAATTCTCGGGGTTGATTTTTATCTCGTGAGACTGTATAACACTCTATAGGAAGCTCTTCAAAAGTACCCTTTAACAAGGAGGTGACGGCTATTTGTCCTGCGTGACAGTTAGAAGTCTTGGCGAGCCGAAATTGAAGCGGGGTTTTGAAGAGCTTCCTATAGTCTCACGGGGTGTCAAAATGCTCGATCTGGATCCCAAAACTGAAAAACAAGACCGCCCGAACAAGGATGAAATTAAAGGGCTGCCTGCTCATGCGCAGTACCAGTACCGCCAGGGTACTTGGTACGTATATTTTCCTAAAAACAAGGAAAACCTCACTAGGTCGGTCAAGCAAAGCTCGAAATCTTGAA
>ERZ506905.268-NODE-268-length-25217-cov-5.78285_pt1 | contig 25217 bp, 24 predicted proteins | sample MGYA00513175_ERZ506905 | MGnify/ENA metagenome assembly ERZ506905
AGGGGTCGTGGTTGGTTCGCGGAACACGGGGGAGCAAAAGGGACAAGGCGGAAAGTAGCCCATCCTAACTAGGTAACATCTATTGCCTACGCATCACCTTAGCCGCACTCGCAACCAACTCTACCAACGCTTCCTGTCCGTCAGCAGGAAGCGTTTTCAGTATATCTGCTATTGCAGCTGATCGTTCTTCCGTGGCTTCATCATTGGTACGAAACAAATAGGCCACAGTGCATTGCAGGTTATCAGCGATGTCCTGCAAGCGGCCCATCTTCGGCGCGATGCGTCCCTTCTCCATTCTTGCCATTGCATCTTGGCTGATCTCCAGCCGATCAGCCAGTTCCTTCTGACTGAGGCCAAGCCTCCGCCGCCTTTCGGATATATTTTCACCAACAATCACAGCCAGTTTATTTGTAGCCATCCAATCCTCTCGTGAGTTTTTGCAACTGTGCATAATCTCACGAATAGGAATTTCCCTTAATAAACTAATAGTCTTATTTATCGACTTTTTAATCTTAAACGCGTAAGCTACAACCGCATGACGCAGGAGGATAACGCCATACATGCGGACTATACGCACAGGGTTCCTCTCTACCTGGCGGGATTGTCGCTTTTCCTGCTGTGCCTCACGGCATGGCCGCCGAAATCGGACGCCGAAGCAGACACGCGCTCCGAAATGGCTTTCTCTCCGAATGGCGAGTCCCTCCAACTTATCCTGAAAGGAATCGCAGCCGCCGAAAGAGAAATACTGGTCGCCGGATACTCCTTCACCAGCAAGCCCATAGCCGAAGCGTTGCTGGCAGCGTACAAGCGCGGAGTGGCCGTGCGCGTGGTGGTGGACGCCAAAAGCAATAGCGGCAGGTACACAGCGGCAACCTTTCTTGCCAACCATGAAGTGCCTGTCAGAAGGAATAGTAATTACGCCATCATGCACCACAAATTCGTGGTCATTGACGGCGAGCATGTTCAGACCGGCAGTTTCAATTACAGTGCGGTGGCCGTTTCTCGGAATGCGGAGAATGTGCTGATACTCTGGAATACGCCTGAGATCGCCGGAATATACACGCGAGAATGGCAAAGGCTATGGGACGAAGCCGTCCCCATGCCTCCGGCATATTGAATCTTTGCTCATACCAAGAGGGAGCATATGAAGCGTTTATTTGTAGTCACTCTATTAATGGTTTTGGTTTCACTTCTTTGCGGCTTCACCCTGTTCGGTGGTGATATTTCAACGGTGCAGAAAATGATTCTTGAAGGGACAAGCCGCAGTATCACAGACGTTATTACTCAATACAAGTACATAAAAAATGTAAGTTGGTCAGAAGAGGAAGTGAACTCAGAAAAACATGTCGTTCTCGAATTTGAATATGACGTATCATTTGAGGCGGATAATCCGAGATGGGCCTCTAATCCTGCATTCAGTGCGACTGACGGAGTGCTGAGTTTTTCACAATGGGTTACAAAAGAAAACGAATCGCCAACAAGCGATTCATGCTTCCCATTGACTGTGAAGGTATATTTCTCATTAAAAGACGAAAGGCATCCTCTAAAGTTCTTGATTTCGACTCTTAACGCAGCCGTGATTAACGTCCCGGCAGGTGACGGAAAATCAGCCAGTACTATTGAATATGTTCCGTATGACATGTTTCAGCAAATGGAACGGAAAACTTGGCTGTCATTTGCCGAGTCTCCCTTGACCTCCGCATACTTCGCCTACAGGCGGGAAGCCGAACGGGTTGCCGGGCAAGCAAACCATGAAAAACTTCTGGTACTGAAAACAGAGATGTCTCAAGTTTTGAGCCGCTTGCCCAAGCCGCCTGCGGGTTCTTTTGTTATTTGCCAAGGTGAAGGGACTGTGCCGGGACACATTACAGGTTCTGTTTATACCCTTGAAGGCATAAGCCTAGACACCAATCCTGCTCATAGAGAAGCATCCATTGAAGACAGGGCTTTTATGTCCGTCTGGCATTTTTCCGTTCCGACTGAACGAAAGGATTCCAAGGGAAACATCAGAGCGCAAGGCACCGGCAGCAAACTTTACATGCTGAACAATATCCAGAGAGAGCCGTCCGGCTTCTATTCTGTGGGATGGAAAGCCGATGGCTTCAACTTCGCGTTACGCTGGAGCGAAAGCGAGTACGATTTGCTCTGGAAGGACGGCCAACGTGTGGAGTTAATGGAATTCTTGAACCCACAGGAAGCGTTCATCAATGCCTGCATCAACAAAGTTGATAGCAGTAGCGCTACTGTACCAGCCGACAACGCCGCCAAGCATATGGTTGTTGGCGACCACGAAGTGACCATCAGCGGCGAACCCTATGAGGAGCAAGTCTTCGTCAACGGCGGGTTGGCCTACGACAATGCAGATGGAGATCGCGCTCTGAACATCAAAGAGCAGTTTAAGAGCGATGGCGGCGATACTGTGGTCTTCTTCCTGGAAACACTCTCAGGCGGGACTGCCTGCCCCGCGCAGTACCGTTTCATCTTTGCCGAGTCCGATGGGCAGGTTTCCATCACGGACGGTTTCGGGACATGCAGCGACCTGCCGGAACTCCGTGTTTCGCCTGAGAATGTGGTAGTAGTCTTTCCAAATATGAACGGCAGCGGCACCACCAGTTACCGGCTTCAAGGGGAAGATGTTGTGGAAGTGAAGTAAGCCCCGTTCGGACAGCAGGAGATAAACCGGTTTCAGGAATATATTACCACCTTGAAGAGAATGCCCTTCAATAAAACCCACTGGCGCAGCAATGCGTTGGTGGGTTTTCCATTTTCGCACCTAAATTTTATTCCCAAAGGAGTCCACCATGAGCAATAGAATTTCCAAAACCCCGTGTGACCGGCTATTATACGCTCTCGGCCTAGAACAGACAGGCGAATATTACCGAACCTTTTTCACTCAAGTGTCAGACATGCTTGAGGTCAGGATGAGCACATTTTCCGATTGCATCCGGCGCGGCAAGATTGTCACTGGTCCTGTGCTCGAAGCGGCCAAGGCCAAAGGTATCAACCCTGATTTCATCAAGCACGGCAAGGAACCTGTCTACCTGGGAGGTTTCGCTGAAACCAACGGGAAGAACATGAATACCTTGCCGGAGAAAATAACGATTTATTTTACCGGGATAGACGGATGGTGCCGCTGTGTTTTCAAGGGGGACAATGGACGATTTTACAAGACCATCGAACTTGACCCGGACGAAGGCTTTGAAAGCCTGTCCCGCGAGGAGCAGATTGCTCTTTTGCGCAGCCTGCACACCACGGACGAATTCGACGGCGAACCAGGATGGCCGTGTAAATTGGAAAACTTCATCTTCGGCGGCGTCAATTTGTGATTATGTGAGTGACAAGATTACCTTCGATTGACACCCCGTGTGAATCTTGACAATTCAAGAAAACAAGATAATCTTAAAACAAGGAATCCTTGTTTTCTTCCAGAAAGGAGAAGCATATGCTCGCTAAAATCACGACCAAGAACCAGCTTACACTCCCCAAAGCTGTTATGCAGCAAATCGGCAAACCGGAATATGTCGATGTCTCGCTTGAGAACGGACGCATCATCCTCACCCCCATGCAGGTCCAACCCGCTGACTCCGTGAGGAGAAAACTGGCGGAACTCGGCATCACGGAACAGGACGTGGAGGATGCCGTAACCTGGAGCAGGGGGGCAGGAGCATGACGCCTGTTCGGGTTGTGCTGGACACCAACTGTCTGGTGTCCGCTCTCATCTTTTCACACGGAAAAGCCGGGCAGCTACGCGCTGCATGGCAACGCGGAGATATTATCCCTTTGGTCTGCCGGGAGAGCATAACCGAGTTAATCCGTGTGCTTGGATACCAAAAATTCAAACTTGACCAGGAAGACATTGAAAGTCTGCTCGCGGATATACTCCCGTGGACTGAAACTGTGGAAATGAATGCCAGCCACGATGCCATTGAGTCCTTACGGGATGAGGACGATGCTGTTTTCATCCGTTTGGCTCAAGCCACAGGCGCAACCTTTCTGGTCTCAGGTGATAAGCATCTGTTGGAATTGCGCGATACTTTCCCAGAATTACATATCGTCTAACTTGCCGAGTTTATTGAGCAAATAGGCATCGACAGTTAGCTGTAATAACAAAAAATTTCATATGGCAGCACATCCTTCCGGGTGTGCTGCTTTCTTTTTGGAGGAAATATGGAAAGTACAATCACTATCTTACAATCGTTGCAGGTCACGGACTTCGACGCCGGAACCGTGTTCAGCGGAACGCCTTCCGGGAGAATGGTCAAAGGCTACGCAGCGCCGTCGCTGTTCACTCCCGCTGTTGACCCCAATTACATCTTTCACGAACAGAGTCGCGATATGGTCGTCTGGTTTATAGACGCCAGCGATCCGCTCTATGTATACGGACCGAGTGGTGCGGGAAAGACCAGTTGCCTGAAACAACTGGCGGCAAAATTGAATTTTCCTGTTTTCGAAGTCACCGGCCACAGCCGGTTGGAGTTCCCTGAACTCATCGGCCATCACGTTGTACGTCAAGGGAGCATGGAATTCGAGTATGGCCCTCTGGCCCTGGCGATGAAGTACGGTGGGCTCGCCTTGGTAAACGAGCTTGATTTGCTCGAACCATCCACAGCCGCAGGGTTGAACGGCATCCTTGACGGACAGCCCTTGTGCATCCCGGAAAACGGCGGCGAGCTTATTACCCCTCACCCCATGTTCCGGTTTGCGGCCACGGCCAACAGCAACGGCGGCAGCGATGAAACCGGCCTGTATCAAGGAGTGTTGCGCCAAAATCTGGCGCTGATGGACAGATTTGTGCTCTGCGAAGTGACCTACCCCAAGCCTGAAGCCGAAGAACAGCTTTTGGAAAAGACCGCTCCGCAACTGCCGGATACGCTTCGGAAAAAGATGGTGGAGTATGCCAACGAAGTGCGGCGGATGTTCATGGGTGAGTCCGGCAACAGCTACAACAGCGGCAGTATTGAAATCACCTTCAGTACCCGCTCCCTGCTTCGGTGGGCTGATTTGACCATCCGCTATCAGCCCTTGGCGAACCAAGGCATCCAGCCGGTGGCCTACGCGCTCGACAGGGCCTTGGGATTCAGGGCCAGCCGGGAGAGCCGTGCAATGCTGCATGAACTCATTCAACGCATCTTTCCTCGAAGCGGGACTCCGGCAGGAGTACAATCGGGGGAGTGAGTGGAGGCAGCCCTGCCGCACAGGATGAAGCTGCCTCTCACGGCTGGTATCCGGTCAATCAGCTTGCCGCTCCCCCTGTTCTTCAACGTCTGGATCAGCTTATCCCCTCCGTCCAAAACGACCCTGACTTCCTGCCCACCCTTCCCGAATACCCTCGTATCGTCCTGGAAAGCCATTCCGTGTCAGGCGGCAAGTTCTGGCTCGGCGTGGCAATTGAAAACGGCCTGTCGGTCAGGTGGGGCAAGACGGGGACGCAAGGCACCCTGAAGCATTTTCCTCTGGACCGCTGCAAGAACAAGAACCCCCTCCAGGAACTCAAGCGCCGGTTCATGAGCAAAATGAACAGCAGCTATAATCTTAATTTGCAAGAGACCAGACTGCCGTGAGGAGAAAAGATATGACGACAAACATCACCGTTCTTGACCACCTGGTAGTGGTCAATCTCGATATTCACATCTGGACCGCCAGAAAAAAATTGGTTCCACTCGACCTTGGGGGAGCAGAGCTTCCACCAGAAGATTTGGCCTCGCTCGGTAGCAAGCGCATCTGCAACCCCGACGACCTTCGCAGTTTCGGCACGTTGAAGGCCAGAGCCGTCCATCTGCTGGAACGTAACGGCATCCGCTTCCTCAGCGGATGGGCTGTGCCGGAAGCCCGCATCAATGGCATCATGACCGAGCTGGCCGTCATCCGCGACGAATTCAGCGCGGCCAAGGAGTCCTTTTTACAGCGCTATGACCAGTCCGTGCGGGATTGGATCGCCAAACATCCGCAGTGGGCCAGTATCATCGCCGGTTCCACGGTCAGTGAAGAGTATGTGCGTTCACGCATAGATTTCCGTTGGCAGGTGTTCCAAGTGGCGCAGCCGGGAAAAGTGGCTCCGGCGCAATCCCTGGATAACCTCACGGATGACATCGACCGGCTTGGAAACACGCTCTTTGACGAAATCGCCAAGGCAGCGGGTGAAGCCTGGCAGCGCTGTTATGCCGGAAAGACGGAGATCACCAGGAAGGCGTTGTCTCCCTTGAAATCCATTTATGACAAGCTGATGGGTCTGACTTTTGTGGAGCCGCGTGTAGCGCCGGTGGCGGAACTGCTGGATACGGCTTTTCGCAGCATTCCCAAGCGCGGAGTAATTAAAGGAAGTATGCTCATCATGTTGCAAGGGTTAGTATCTCTACTTCAGCATCCGCAAACGCTCATGGAACACGGCCAGATGATTCTGGAGGGGAGGAAGAACCCGCACAAGATTCTTGAGTCCCTGTTTATGGCGGAATACGCGGTACAGGCGGAAGCGGAAGCCAAGGCCGCGTCAGGAGAGGATGGCGAAATGGAACTCGTGTTCGGTCATACCGCGCCGCAGCCGGTTATTGAGAGTCACGGCTTGTGGTAAAAGACACCACTCATAACTCCCACAGCCCTTTGAGCCGCAATGCTCAGGGGGCTTTTCTTTTTGGAGAAATCTATGAATCACAAACACATTATCAAATCTTTGCCTCTGCTTGCGTCCGTCTTGGGCCGCAAGTACGGAGTGCAGGTACGCATCGGCGGCGATCAGGCTTTCACCAACGGCAATGTCATTCAGTTGCCGAGCCTGCCTCTGGATTGCGGAGAAACTTTGCTCTGTCTGGTGCGCGGCCTGGTTGATCACGAATCGGCCCACATCCGCGATACCGATTTTGAAGCCCTGAAAGCGGCCAATATGACTCCGCTGGAGAAGCATCTATGGAATATCCTTGAGGATTGGAGGGTTGAAAATGTTCTCTCCGCAATTTATCCAGGCTGCCGCGAGAACTTCCAATGGCTCATCAAGCACTTCTTCCTCCCGAAATCCAAGAAACGCAAGTGTAAGGAACACACACCTGATCCGGCCATGCTCATCCTGGAATGGCTGCTCATTACCGTGCGCTCCTGGGATGTCGCGGAACTGAACGAGGAGCGTGATTACCTGCGAGCATCGGCGGAAATCCACTATCCCGGCCTGACTCATGAGATAGAGCCACACCTCCGGCTGATTCCACAAAACTGCGCCAGCACACTGGAAGCTTTCGGTTTCGCCTGTGAAATCGCGAAAATCATCAGAAAGTATGCGCGGTTCATGGAACAGCAACAGAACCAGCAGCAAAGTCAAGCGAGACAGGGAGCTTACAACGCCTCATCAGAAGCACCATCAGACCCGTCCGGCCAGACGGACACTCAGACGGACCCGGCGCAAGCTCTGCAAAGCCTGCAAAAGATCCTTTCCGCAGGTGCTGACGGCGGCATGTTCCCCGGCGACATCGGGGACAAGCTCAAGGAGGCCATTACCGACGCTTGCGGCCAGCAAGGAGAGCACATTCAGGTAGCGGTAGTGACCCGCAAGCCTACCGGACAACTGGCGCAAGATGATTTGGACAACTCCCGCCAGAGCACCACGGCCCTGCGGACCAGGCTTCAGGCGTTAATGCAAAGTACCCGTTCTACCAGGAATCACAGCGGGTATGCGGGTGCGCTCAACATCCGCAAACTGCACAGCCTAGCGACAGGAAACGCCAAGGTCTTCTTGCGCAAGGGTGAGCGAGTGGGTGTGAACACCGCCGTTCATATCCTGATCGACAGTTCGGGTTCCATGAATTGCAAGGAAATGCAGCTCGCAAGCCAAGCGTGCTTTGCCGTAGCGTCGGCCCTGCATGGCATCAAGGGGATCAGCGTCGGCGTCACCACCTTTCCCGGAGAATGCGGCGTGTACGAAGGCTCTCAGCAAGCACACTGGCAAACGGTGACGCCAATCCTCCGGCATCACGAAAAGATGCATACCCGGTTCGCCATGTCGGGAGCCGGTAATACCCCACTGGATTCCGCCTTATGGTGGACCATGCAACAACTTCACCCCATGCCGGAATCGCGCAAGATGATCCTCATCATTACCGATGGTCAACCGGATAACCCCCAACTCGCTCAGACCGCCATCACTGAGGCCAGAAAGCTCGGCCTGGAAGTGTACGGAATAGGCATCGCAAACGCATCCATCCTCTCCCTTCTTCCCGATACCAGCAGCGTTATCAATAGCATCGCGGAACTCGCTCCTTCCATGTTCGGGATGCTGCAACGCGCTCTCATCGCCGGACATTCGGCAGCCTGATTCTTATCAACAAACTGAACTCGCAGCGTCAGGCCCTTCAGCCTGGCGCTGTTCTTTTAACCATCAAGGAGGTGTTCGTGAAAGAACTCGTACCAGCCTGCCCACGCTGCAACACAAGTAAATTTGTGGTCAGGGACAGGATCGCGGAAAAAACGGCAACCATCGTCGGGGGAGCAGTCGGAGCAGGCAGCGCCTACGCCGGACTCAGTTCCGGCGCGACGGCGGGAGCCGCCATCGGCTCCTTCATCCCCATACTCGGCACAGCAGCCGGTGCAGGCATTGGAGCCCTCACCGGCACCTTGCTCGGCTTTCTGGCCGGAAGCGCAACCGGCAACACCATAGGCGAGCGGGTCGATACCAAGATTCGCATGAAATACCGCTGCACCAACTGCGGCAGCGAAATCCAGGGATAAATTCCCCAACCCAAAAGGAGACAAGATATGAGCAGGTTATTGTGGTTTGTACTCGGCGGCGTTGTGACGGCTGTTGGCGCGGGCATCGCGTCGGTGATGTTGGATGGTGAATCAGATGGCGATAGCTCTCACGAGGACGAAGGCGGACAGGAGGCTATAGAGTCACAGGACGATACCGCCTTCCCTGAACAATCGGCATAAAAACGCACATCCCGGAGTGGCCTGAACAGCTTCGGGATGTGTTCCAGAAAAGTCTACCTTTTCTGAACGGTCAGACTCGAAGCAAAAAACGCCAAACAAAAGCCCAAAGTCTGATTCTTGGACAGTTTCCATAAATACCCAAAGAGATTTTTTTGACAGAAACCCAAAGGAGGCCACCATGCCTGGGAAAGATATTGGCTATGTCCGTGTCTCGACACACGACCAGAATACCGCTCGCCAGCTTGGCGGCATTCACCTAGATAAAGTCTTTGAAGAGCATGCTTCCGGCAAGGACGCTTCCAGACCGGCGCTGCAAACCTGCCTGGACTATGTTCGTGACGGCGACGTGCTCCACGTTCACTCCATCGACAGGCTCGCTCGCAACCTTCAAGACCTGCTTTCCATCGTTACCACTTTGAAAGAAAAAGGAGTCACGGTGACATTCCACAAGGAAAAACTCGAATTCGTCGGCAACGGCGTGGCGGGGAAAAGTGATGCCTTCCAAGAACTTCAACTACACATCATTGCTGCTGTGGCCCAATTTGAAAGAGCTTTGATCCTGGAACGCCAGCGGGAAGGGATCGTAGTTGCTAAACGAGAAGGAAAATATAAGAATGTCGGTAGAAAACCTTCTCTTTCAGAAGAACAAGTAATTGAAATTCGGAGCAAGCTAGCCGCTGGTGCAAAGGTAGCTAATATTGCACGAAAATATAGAGTCAGCAGACAAACAATTTATAAGACTATTAACGAGAAGTCATAGCTGTGATTCACCCAAATGCCCCTGAATATGAGACCGGCCATGAGCAAATATATTATCAAGCCAGAAAAGAGAAAAAACTTGAAAGCGCAAGTAGCTGAATCAGAATATCAGGGGCATAAAATATTCCAAGATCTTGGGAGATACATTGATTTCTATAATTCGTGGGCATTCAGCACATTTTCTTTCGTGACACAGGGAACTACTTCGATTGTAAACATAGATTCATATATATTCTCTTCTATAAAAGGAACACTTAGTTCAATAGATATGATTTTGAAAAATGGCCGAATAAATGATTCTTGGGCTCTTCTTAGAAAGTATCATGATTCAATAATTATTAATATTTATTCATGTTTGTTTTTAAAAGATAATTTTAGCATCAATAACTTTGTTGTCGAAAAGATAAATGATTGGCTTCATGGAAAGGCAAGTTTACCAGAATTTCGAATAATGTCTCAATACATTAGAAGCCATGATGATTTATCTGAGTTAAATGGATTGATATATGAAACAGATGATAGATACAAAAAAATTAGGAATAGATGCAACGATAATACTCATTACAATTTTTTCAAAAATATGCTCCTCAACGATAATGAGATTTATTTAAAAAATCGCATCTTATATCTTGATAGATTGCTGGTTGATCTACGAGATCTTTTTATCCTTCATACATCTTACATATTTTTTGTACGAGAACACTATATGGCTTCAAGTGATTATGTTGACTACTTGGAATGTGGCGACAATCCACCTGAAGACTCACAGTATTGGGTTGCCCCATTTATTCAAGAAATATTTAACAATTACATATCAACTTTTAGGCCAGACATAGCAAATTACTTAAAGGGAAATTTAAGTATGCATTTAGAATGATGAGCTAAATATGAATTAAACAATAAGAACGCCATTAACCCAAAAACAGATTCCTATAGTTTTTGATAAGGAGCTTGTTTTGCCAATAAATACGGATGCAGTACCTGTCGATCAATATTGCGAAGGTGAACGCTGGTGCGTAAATGGAGAGGAACGTCTTGCCGAGACCTTAGCCCTTATTCAAAAACATAAATGTTTTCAAGGCTGCTCGAAAACGGATATCTAGTGCTGGGAAAAATCAGAAAGCCATTGAGCAGCGAGACGGCCTTCTTTTTGAATCCATTTCATGGATTGCAGCTTTAAAGACAACAAACAAAAATGCTCTTTTGACTCCACCTCATTTATCGTCAACCACCCAAGGCATTGATGGCCTCATTCTGGAATTGGACAATATCCAGCCTCTAATAGAGCGAGCCACTATACGCGAAGATAAATGCTCCCAAACTCCAAGAAAGATTTTTCAGGCTCAAATTTTAAAAACTTTTGACTCGCATCATAAAGGGGAAAGAGCACCTGAGCTCGTAGCGAGCGCTGCCGAATTGCTAGACAAAATAGTTGGAGATAGCTCCCAGGCCGTCGCCGCAGCTGAAGCAGTTCTTGATCTTGGTTCACGTCGATATAGAGCGGCATTGACGATTGAAGCGACGGATGACTCTCATGATAAACGGAAAAGCATTTTTAAAGATTTTGAGTTACTAAGCGGAATTAGCCAAAAGCAACGCTTGGCCGCTGTCTTTGTAGTTAATGGCTCCTTAAGGCCATATTTTGAAGACTTAAGCCAAAGAGTCATCGCAGTCATTGATAACTGGGAGGCAAAAGGGAATAATGTTTGATAGCGAAACATCCAAACTCCTTAGTTCTGCCCCCGCTTTGTCAGGGCTTGATTCTAATAACTTCCCATTATTCTTCACTCGCCAGTATGCAGAATTATCTATGGCGCGGCTCAGAGGTTACCACGAAGTTGATGAAGAATCTCCTGTTCGGTGGACGCTCGATAAGATTGCTGATGCGTATGAACTCATCGCCTCTTTAAATACAAATCCGCAAATCCAAAAATCTTCTGCTTTTGTTGCTGCAACTGCACATCAGATACTTTCAAGGCGTATTAAAAGTGTTGAAGATAGTTTCTTTTCTATAAACATAGGAATAACTCAATTTGGTATTGCTCCATCTATTTCTTCAGCTCTCCTTTTTATGATTGCAGAACAGTATGCGGATGCTCATGAATCTGCTCAATCGATAAACACTGTCGATGATAATATTTATGAAGCACGAATACTAACTGAACATATAAAAGATTTATGCACAGGAAAGCTAAACTCTATTCTTAAGCGCGGCGAACGTTGGCGCATAGAAAGAAGTAGAACAATTTCTCTTCATACACATGCATTAAAAGCACTATTTGAGACATTAATTAGTGGCATTGAGATTTTGGCTGGTAAAGTTTTAAATAAACGCCTACCACAAAAACTTACTCAGGACTTTGGGTCTGCCCAGGAAGCATTTGAAAAAGTTATAAACCTGTCATTGTTTAGGCCAGAGACAGGTTTGGAATTTCTTTCAAATTCTGTATTAAGTAGTTTCCCTGGCCCTCGCCATATTGCAAAATTGTTGCTTTCTATTTCCGGCACTCTCGTCCAGGCGGCGCTAGCTGATATCCCGCCACCCGAAGATGCCGACAAAGAATTTTGGTCGAGTTGGCTTGACCATCGAGCCAATCATTTTCCTTACTTATGGCCGAACCACAAGGACGCCGTTAAGCAAGCTTTTTATCACCCCGGCATTTCGGCTGTACTGGTTTTGCCGACTGGTGCGGGGAAAACTACCTTGTCCGCACTGAAAATCGCCAGCACCCTTGCAAGGAAAAAAAAGGTTCTTTTTTTAGCCCCAACCCACGCACTGGTTGAGCAGATGACCGTGGACCTACAAGCAATGTTTCCAAAAGAACTTTGCAGTACAGTTGTAACGAGCGCCTATGACAATTTATTTATCATGGATAGTCCGCTACAAGATATCGAGGTGATGACACCTGAAAGGTGTTTATCAATGATTTCATTTGCCCCTGAAATATTTACCGATGTCGGCTTGCTTGTATTTGACGAGTGCCACTTGTTAAGCCCTGATAAACACAACCTGAGGCGTTCCATTGATGGGATGCTTTGTATTTTAGCCTTTAATAGCGCCGTTCCTGAGGCAGATATGCTATTCTTATCCGCCATGCTTAAAAATGGGGAACTGTTTTCCAAATGGATTGAATCTATCACTAGCAGAGATACATGCTACATTGACCTGCTTTGGAAGCCGAGTAGGCAAGCAAGGGGTGTGGTTGTCTACGAACAAAAAGAACTGAATGAGTGTAAAGAATTTGCAAATAGCGCTCAAGCTCAGGCAAATCGCGTAGCTTCAAAGAGGCATAAGGGGTTATGCACGAAGGCCAATAAACTTTTAAAGGCCCACCCTGTCGCTCTTTGGGGACTTCAGCATAATTGGCTAGGAGATAATAAGGTTCATGTTTCATACACTGATATACTCGATGAACCTGTCCCTCTGAGCGGAAAACTTAGCAAATGGGGAATTAAATTAACGCCAAATGCAAATCAAGTTGCGTCTAAGATAGCGGCTTCTGCCGCTCTACATGGACTGAAGACAATCGTATTTGTAAATGCAAAATCACACGCGGTATCAACTGCCGATAATATATCCAAATTGGTGAACAGAAAAATTACATTGACTGATGCAGAGCTACGCCTTTGGGAAGCAGTTCAAGCTGAACTTGGCGGTCCCGAGTATTCTTTTTTGTCTCCAGGAAATGCCTCCGTACCTCATAACTCAGCCATGCTACGCCAAGAAAGGCAATTAGCTGAGTCTATGTTTAGGCGTACAGATGGAGCGGATGTTATCGTGGCAACCCCTACCCTTGCTCAAGGGTTAAACCTCCCTGCACATTTGGCTATTCTGGCAGGAGATGTACGGGCAAACGTTAAAACTGGGGAAAGAGAAAAGCTCGCGGCTCATGAAATTTTAAATGCAGCTGCCAGAGCAGGGAGAGCTGGGCACTTGGCAAATGGCTTGGTGTTACTCATCCCTGAACCTCTTTTGAGTTTCAAAGATGATAAAGAAAAACCTTCCGTCGATTTAATCAAAAAATTGGAGTCGATCCTCCCGAATGACGACAGATGCCTAAATATTTCAGACCCCCTAGAAATTATATTAGACAAAATCTCACAGGCCCATTGGAATAATGCTGATGTTATCTACACAATTAACCGCATGTCGGATTGGATTTTTGAGTCAGGTCAACCGCTCTTCAACATAAAAAAATCTTTTGCAGATTATTGTGCAGCAGCACGAGGTTTACAGCAAGATTTTGACAAAAAAGTGGATTTGCTAACAGCGGCTGTTGAAGAGCATCAGGAGCTTATTTTTGATTATAGGTTATTAACCTTGGCCTCTCAAAGTGGAATTTCAGCACAATTGCTTACACGCCTTCAGATGAAGCTGATTGAAGTACTCGATAACCCTCCTTCTTCAGTCCATGAATGGATTCAATGGCTATTTGAGTGGCTTATGGCTGATGATGAAGCGAGAGCTTATCTTCTGGCCGAAGCCAGCAGAGATATCATGACTATTTCGGGCCAAGAAAAAGATGCCCGTGTTAACCCTGCCGCTTTAAAGATAATTTTGCCAGGCGTTCTGGGCTGGACGTCAGGGCTCCCACTTTGTGCTATTGAGAAGCTGATTTTGTCAGCTGCTGAAATTACTACGAAGAATTTGGGATCTTGTGATCGAGCACGAAAATTAACTAACAGCATTATTCCTCGTAGTCTTACATTTATTTTTGGGGTTGTATCTCAGCTTGTCAAAAATTGTCTGCCTTCTGAATCTCAGGAACTATTGGATCTTAGAACTATCGAAGCCCTAAGTTCTGCCATTAGGCAAGGGTACGACAGTTGGGAAAAGCTTGCATTCGCAAATGATGATAACTCTGTCGCACTTAGCCGTGTTCAAACGCATGAGAGATGGGAAGAAGCTAGGGAGAGGGAACTAAGGAGAGGCGGGGAAACCGATTAATTTATGGATGTGAAGAATATGATTATCCCTGAAAAATTCAATCGGCTCCGCCAGCGCATTTTAAAAACGTTATCGCCAATCATTCAGTCTGAGAAAGCCATAAAAACAGCAGGTGACTGCTGGTTTAGCGAAAAATTGCTTAATTCAGAACAGCTTCCCCCCTATTATGTAATCCACTTTCTATTTGTCGAATTATTGGGATTTAAAAAGTTTGGGCACTTTGAAAAAGTCAGCTGGACTATCCCACTAGAATACGAAGGGGTAATATTTTCCATTGAACATCGCAAGTTTGGTGTTGGCGCTTTCTGCGAAGCTCATCTTCCAAAAGAAATTCTCAGTCACATCCAAAGACGTATAAATACTTCAGCAAAAATGGCGCGACCATTTCTTGACTGGATTGCCTCACAAGCCATCGATTCTTCATTAGTTAATGTTTACAATAAAGGGTTATTGTTGTTCAGCAGATATACTTACTTGAAAAAATTATTCACCGAGAGCAGGGCACTCGTTAAAAATGAAATATCTTTAGAAGAAATTAAGCTCCACCCATACATGCTGTATTGGCACAATAAATATACTTCAGAATGGCTTGCATCAGCGTCTATAGATAGTTTTTTTAGCTGGACTGAACATGTTTTCATACTAATTGCAATATTGTCCGGAAAAATAACCACAGCTGGAGCAGTATCCCAGAGTGCCATAAGCAGTTGGCCTGCAAAATTTAAAGCCATATTCGAATTGTCTGATGATATAACTCAAAAACATTATGAACGCTTAATGGCTCTTCGTTCAGAGATTCGAAATTATCAAGCGCATGGAGCATTCGGAAAAGATGGAGAGGCTTTTGAGTTTCATTCAAGCGCTGGAGCCGTTCCTGCCGTATTGCCCCACAAAGGAGTTCATAAAAAATTTATTATTAAAAATAAATTCGGTATGGAAGAATACGACAACGATGCCGCCTTTGCTACACTTGAAAGATTTATCGATTTTATGTGGTCAGGAGATTATGCTCCAGCATTTATTTACATTCAGGAGAGCGATCTACCTCTAATTCTATCTCTAGCAGAAGATGGAACATATACAGCCGCCATGGAGTCTGAAAGGAATATGAAAGAGCTAGTAGAAAAGCTATCTCGCGAATTTGAGCGAGCAGCCAATATGGACTGGTGACTTGCACCTGCTCCATCAAAAAGGTTGGCATTTGAGCATTCAATTCTCATTGCTTCAGGAAGGGATATGGAACAGCAAGCCAAGAAATCACAGAGAGAACATCATTTTTACGTGGCAACCGCCAAATTTCTTTTCCATCATCCTGAGTATGGAATTGTGTCTGTACAAGATCCCATCAAGCTCATTGATGCTAAAAAATATGACCTTAGCCCTCTCTTGCTCTATGGGCTAACCGTTCCCGGCTTGCCTATTCGGTGGATGACCTACACGCCTCTGGGCCAACCCAGGGACCTTTTGGACGTCCTTTTGGAAGCTTGGGGTAATGCCGGGGGTTTGCGCGGTCTACCAGATATCTTGCTAATTAACAGGCACCTTGCCCAAGCCTGCCCCAAGTTAGGCCAGGGTTTAGCACAGATGGGAGTTCATGTAGAGGTGGCAAGTGCCAAGGAGAAGTCTCTTCCAGCCTCCTTGCGCTCAGCGCAGAACGCCAGCAAATGGTTGAGCCGATGGCTACCGCGAGGAAACGACAAAAAAGTTCTCCCTCTGAGTGAAGCAGTTCACGATCTTTGCCGAATAGCTCAACATAAGCATGACTCTTTTATGAACGATCCGCTAAGCAACAAACATGGTCGTGAAAAAGATGAAATCAAAGAATGGTTGGGGTTACCTGTTCAAGGGTCAATACCACCTTGCTCCACTAAATTGGATTGGGAAATAGGTCCGTGGCTCTCATCTTGGCAATCTTCTCTCCCGCCTGATGTGCCTCGTTATTTCTACTTTGCTGAAATGTTTGGTGAGCACTGGCTTCGGACAGGTGAAAAGCCAGATTTTGACGTAATTGAAGAGGATGACGAAGAAGATATCTGGGACGATAGTTTCTATGACAACGCACCCGAGATTGCTAATAACCTTGTCGAATGCTGGCCAAACTCCCCCGCAGAGATAGCTAAAGGTATCGGGATTTCTTTACGGGAAATGCAGTGGTTCACCAAAGGAAAAGCTTCTTTAGATCAGCAGCATCGCACCGCGCTAGAAAAGTTGTTGGGCATCAGATACAGCGGGAATATCGGAGAGTTTGAGGCAGTCGGACCTTATGTTTTGGTAGCCCGCAAAGCCAAGCCCCTTGAAAAGATTTTTAATTCTATTTCTCATGGCGGTGACGCATATTTATGCGAGATCATTCCTTGCGAAGGCATTGCGGACCCAAGTTGGCGATATTTATGGATCAACACGTATGGTGAAGAATCCCCGCGGAGCATTTTGATGGCTCCCCGTGGAGAAAAAATCACAGACAGCCTTCCGAAACTGCTTCGCTATTCTGATATTTCACCTGTCATCCCTGAATTTTATCGAGATATTGTTTCGACTTGCGCCAGAGCCTCTCGCACCCCTGCTTCCAATATCAAAGAAATCGCAGCTTTTCAAAAGCGCTATTCCGAGCATTGGGTAAGGTGTTCTTGTTGGCTGTCTGAGTAGACTACAGGCCCCTTTTGACTTCCGTAATCTCAACTCGCTTTCACTAGAAAAGGCAGCGCAGGGTAGTACAAAATCGCACCATGAGTTCGAGTCTCAAAACAAGACTCGAACTCATGCGTAGTATCTGTGAAGGAGTCAGCATATGGCTTTTACCCTTTGTCATTCTTGACTAAAGTGGGGCATTCTGGTAGGGCATTGCTAAGAATAGCGGGAAGATTTCTTCAGCTATTTCAAGTTACTCAAGGCATAACGGTACCGAAGTGCCGAATCTCCCCTTCGGCACCATAAGAAAGCAAGCGGGCTGACAGAGCAATCTGTCGGCCCGTTTTTTTGTATTCTCCGTAAGTTCTCTTCAGGAAGAATGGCTCGACGCAGCCTCTTGGGTAGGGGCTATTGCTCAAGGCGAGCAAGAGATGTGCAACGAATCGGTTTTGATTGGAAAGTATCTTACTCGTACTTGGACAAAAGAATCTTGTTGCAAGCATAGAATCGAAGTAGATCGCTATCGTTACAGTTTTCCAACTGAACAAGTAGAGCTTTCCTGATGCCTTTCGGAGAGCGCCTAATCTCCTCAAGCGCGAACAATTCTTTCACACGGAGAGACAATGCAGAAGCTATTTTTTCCAAGGTTGATAAAGTCGGATCGCTGAGTCCTCGTTCGATAGATTTGATGTGCCGCAAGGACAAACCGGATTTTTCCGCTAATTGTTCTTGTTTCAATTTTCGTGAGAGGCGCAGCAAACGAATCGTTATCCCAAAAGATTTTTGACAGTTACCCATAGGCTCCTCCAATGGAGGAGAATAGCCTTGACCTGATAAGATTGTTAGCAACTATACTAGATTTAACAGTCAAAAATAGAAAATATACATTCTATTCTCTCATTCATGCTATACCGTTCTTGAGTTTTGTCTTGCCGGGAAAGTCAGTTTCAATTCTTCTCCTGAGAAGTTTCTCAAAGGATTGACGGCTTTTCAGGAACGGGCTATTTTCATGCATATACATGGAGTTTCTATGGAGTCCCTCACGAAGGAATACGCTTCTCCTGTCTGCGTCTGTATGCAGCTCCGCAAAGCCGGGCGTGTTGTTACGCAGATTTACGATCGCTGCCTGCGTCCCGTGGGCATCCGGGGAACACAGTTTGCGCTGCTGAAACGGATCGCCTGTATGCGTCGGCCGTTCATCACGGATATCGGCAAGGTGCTGTGCATGGATCAGACCACGGCGACCCGGAATATCGGGCTGTTGGAGCGGGCGGGGTTTGTTGCCGTTGGCGTGCATCCTGACGATGCCCGGAAGAAGGTGGTGGAACTGACGCCAGAAGGGCAGGCCAAGCTGGAGGAAGCCTTTCCCCTGTGGGAAGAGGCGCAACGGGAAATCAGGGAATACCTCGGCGACGACAGACTGGGCAATCTGTGCTCCCTGCTTCAGGTTCTGAGCGATTTCTCCAGCGAATGAAGGTTTTTCCTGCTCCATGTACATCCTCAATAAAGGATAAAGGAGGCTTTTTATGAACGTACTGCTTATCAACGGCAGCCCGCACAAGAAGGGCTGCACCTACACCGCTCTCAGCGAAGTGGCAGGACAGCTTGAGAAAAACGGCATCGGATCGAATATCGTGCACATCGGCTCGAAGCCCATTCGGGGCTGTATCGCGTGCGGCGCTTGCCGGGAAACCGGGCTGTGCGTGTTTGACGACGATCCGGTCAACGAATGCTCAGGGCTCTTGAAGGCGGCGGATGGCCTTGTCGTGGGCTCGCCCGTCTACTATGCGGCTCCCAACGGCGCGCTGTGCGCTTTCTTGGACCGCCTGTTCTATATGAAAAGCGGAGCCTATGCCTACAAGCCCGCTGCCGCCGTGGTCAGCTGCCGCCGTGGCGGGGCCAGCGCGGCTTTTGATCGCCTGAACAAATATTTTACCATTTCCTGTATGCCCATCGTGTCCTCGCAGTACTGGAACTCCGTGCACGGCAACACGCCGGAGGAAGTGAGGCAGGACAAGGAGGGGTTGCAGATCATGCGGACGCTGGGCGACAACATGGCGTGGCTGCTCAAGTGCATTGAGGCCGCCAAGGGGACCGTGCCCTATCCGGTGCGGGAGCCGTGGACACCCACGAATTTCATCCGTTAGGCTTAACCGCAAACACGACGACGGGTTCGCGCAAGCGGATCTTTGATACGGGCCCGCATTCCTCGGAGTGCGGGCTCTGCCGTCATGAAAACGAAACAGAGATATGCTTTTGTGGCTCCCGGCTGGAATAGAATTCTCTGTGGGATGATGATTTTTCGGGAGTAGAGCGGACAAATGGCGAGGCGGATTGGATCGCTTCTCAAGATATCGTTTGCCGTCTGGGAAAAAGAGCGCTACTGGATTCTAACACGTCAACGTTACGATTCTGTGACAATGCCGGTATGATAGGTTCCCCAAGGGGAACCGCCCGGGACAAGAGGGAAAGGGGCGGCACATGGCGGAGAAAGAACGCGCTTCTCGGCAGGTCATCGTTATTTCATTGATTACGGCGGCCTGTTTGATCGGCGACTCGATGCTGTACATCGTGCTGCCCATCTGTTTCGCCCAGGCCGGGCTGTCCTCCTTATGGGAAGTGGGGATTATCCTGTCGGTCAACCGGCTGGTGCGGCTCCCGCTCAATCCGATAGTGGGCTGGCTGTACCGCCATATCAGTGATCGGACCGGCATTTTCATCGCCACGGTACTCGCCACCATCACCACCTTCAGTTACGCCTTTGCGGACGGCTTTGCCGTCTGGCTTCTTCTGCGCTGCCTGTGGGGTATCGCATGGACACTGTTGCGGCTTGGCGGCTTCTATTGCATCCTGAATGTATCGTCCGACGATAATCGCGGCTATTTCATGGGGTTGTATAACGGCCTGTACCGGATCGGCAGTCTGGCGGGGATGCTCCTCGGCGGGATTTTCGCGGACTGGCTCGGTTTTTCCGTGACGTGCATGTTGTTCGGCGCGTGTACCGCCGTGACCATTGTTCTCGGGCTCATCTATGTGCCGCGCGGAAACAGCGGCGTCCCGGCCGGAACGCAAGCCGAGGAGCGGCCTTTGACGTGGCTGTGGAAAGACGGCACGGTCCTGTGGGTCATGGCGACGGGGCTTGTCGTGGCGCTTATCTATCAAGGCCTGTACGCCTCCACGCTCAGCGAGCTCATCCGTATCCATTTCGGGAGCAGCGTTACCCTGCTCGGCGGGGTGGCCGTGGGCGCGGCAACGCTCGGGGGTGTCCTGCAAGCCATCCGCTGGGGGTGGGAGCCGTGGCTGGCCCCGGGGATCGGCGTATTGTCCGATCGCCGCTTCGGTCGGCAATCCATGATGGTTGTCTCGCTGGCGTTCGGGGTGGTCGTGTTCGGGCTCGTCGCCTTGAGCCTGCCCCTGCCTTTGTGGCTCCTTGCGTTGATCGGCATCCAGCTTACGGGGACGTCACTGACCACGATAGCCGATTCCGTGGCTTCGGATACGGCTTCCGTACGGGGAGGGCGGGTATTCATGATGTGGTACTCGTTCGCCGTGGATCTCGGTGCGGCGATCGGGCCGATCCTCGCCTACATGCTCAATGACATGTGGGGGATGGATACGGCTTATGCGGGCACGGCGGTCCTTCTGCTGATCCTTGCCGTGAAGTGGTACTGGTCGGCTCCGCTGCTCAAACCCTTTGTCCGGCGCTCCGCCTGACGGGAAATACGCCTTCCGGCGCGCGGCCGTTTTCATTGTCTTGGGGCTCGGTGCTTCCCGTGAAATCCCTTTCTTGCCTATAGCTCCCACTGCCTATCAATAATCTACAATCCCGCTTCCGGTTTGTCCGGAGCGGGATTTTTTTGTATGTATTTGGGACTCGTACATTGTTATTATTTGGGATTTATTATCTTTTTTCTGCTTTGTAGCATAATCTCCGCACAACCGTCTCTTCTTTTCTCCACGATCGACAAAAAGCGGACACGCCCGCGTCACACGGCTCCTCCACTATGCACCCAACGACAAGTGAGGAGTTCAACATGATCCACATAGATACTCTCAGCAAAACATTTTCAGGCGGAAAGGGGCTTGACCGGGTCAGCCTGCACATCAAGCCCGGCGAAATGGTAGCGCTCATCGGCTCGTCCGGCTCCGGAAAATCGACCCTGATGCGCCATATCGCGGGGCTCATGCCCGGCGACGCCGGCGGAGGGCGGATCGAGGTCGCGCAGCACCTCATTCAGGACAGGGGCGTGATCAGCCGCGACATCCGAACCATGCGGGCGGAAATCGGCATGGTCTTCCAGCAGTTCAATTTGGTAGATCGCATGTCCGTGTTGCGCAACGTCATGCTCGGCGCGCTGTCGCGCACGGCGCTGTGGCGCAGCCTGCTGGGCTTCTTCCATGAAGAGGACGCCCGGCTTGCCTACAAGGCGCTGGCCCGCGTCGGCATCATGGAAAAGGCGCATCAGCGCACTTCCAACCTCTCCGGCGGGCAGCAGCAGCGCGCCGCCATTGCCCGCGCCCTTGTGCAGCGCGCCCGCGTCCTGCTGGCGGACGAGCCCATTGCCTCGCTTGATCCGGAATCGTCCCGCAACGTTATGGAAACGCTGCGCGATCTGAACCAGAAGGACGGGCTCACCGTGCTCGTGACCCTGCATCAGGTCGACTACGCGCTGTCCTTCTGCCCCCGCACCATCGCCTTGAAGCATGGCCGGGTCGTGTACGACGGGCCGAGTGCGGAATTGACCCCCGCCTTCCTCAAGCGCCTCTACGGTACGGAATGCGACTCCCTGTTTGCCCGCCCGGAAAGCGACATCCGGCGGAATCCGCCCCTGACGCAGGTTCAAGTGGCCTAACCCTCAACTACAAGGATTTGCCATGTTTTCACGTTTCCTCATCGCCGTTGCGGCGGCGGCCGTCGTCCTTGGCGGTTCCGTTTGTGCCAACGCTGCGGAAGTCCTGAACTTCGGCATCATCTCCACGGAATCCTCCCAGAACCTCAAGCAATTGTGGGACCCCTTCCTCGCCGACATGGAAAAGGCCACCGGCTTCAAGGTCAAGGCGTTCTTCGCTTCGGACTACGCCGGGATTATTGAGGGGATGCGCTTCAAAAAGGTCGATCTCTGCTGGATCGGCAACAAGGGCGCCATCCAGATGGTGGACCGTTCGGACGGTTCCGTTTTCGCCCAGACCACGGCGGCGGACGGTACGGACGGCTACTACTCCCTGCTTGTGGTGAACAAGGAGAGTCCGCTCAAGAGCGTGGACGACGTGCTCAAGAACGCGGCTGAGCTTCGTTTCAGCAACGGCGATCCCAACTCCACCTCCGGGTTCCTCGTGCCCGGCTACTACGTGTTCGCCAAGAACAACGTCGACCCGAAGAAAATTTTCAAGAACGTGGTTGCCGCCAACCATGAATCCAACGCGCTCGCCGTCGCCAACAGGCAGGTGGACGTGGCGACCTGCAACAACGAAGCCATCGGCCGTCTCGAAATCGCCCATCCTGAAAAGGCCGCGCAGATCCGCGAAATCTGGCGCTCGCCGCTCATCCCGAGCGATCCGCTGGTGTGGCGCAACAGCCTTCCCGAAAGCACGAAAAAGAAGATCGCCGATTTCATCTTCGGGTACGGCGTGAAGGGTGATGTGGCCCACGCCAAGGCCATCCTCGAAAAGCTCCAGTGGGGGCCGTTCAAGCCTTCGACCAACGCCCAGCTGGTTCCTCTCCGTCAGCTCGAACTGTTCCGCGAAAAGAGCAGGCTGGAGGCCAACGCCGAGATGCCTGCGGCGGAAAAGGCCGAGCGCATCAAGAAGATTGACGAAGCCCTCGACAAGCTGTCCCTGTAATACGCTTCGGCGGCGCGGAGGTTCCCGCGCCGCTTTTTCCCGGCGGGCCCGTACCGCCGGTTTTCCGAAAGGATTGCCATGAGTTCCGAATTTGTTCTGTCCCCTCCGCGCAAGCGCCCTATGGAACTGCTGCGCCTCGCGGGTTGGGCCGTCGCGCTGGCGTTTCTCGTCTGGTCGTGGCGGGGGGCGGAAATGCGCCCCATGACCCTGATTACCGAGTCGGGCAATATCCTCACGCTGATCAAGGATTTCTTCCCGCCCGACTTCACGGACTGGCGGCTGTACGCCACGGAAATGGTCGTCACCCTGCAAGTCGCCATCTGGGGCACGCTGCTCGCCGTGGTCTGCGCCGTGCCGCTCGGCATCCTGTCTTCCGACAACATCGTGCCGTGGTGGGTCTACCATCCCGTGCGCCGCCTCATGGACGCCGCCCGCGCCATCAATGAAATGGTGTTTGCCATGCTGTTCGTGGTCGCCGTGGGCCTTGGCCCCTTCGCGGGCGTGCTGGCTCTGTGGGTACACACCACGGGCGTCCTCGCCAAGCTGTTCTCCGAGGCCGTGGAAGCCATAGAGCCGAGCCCGGTCGAAGGCGTGCGCTCCACGGGGGCCTCCTTCCTTGAGGAAGTCGTATACGGCGTCATCCCGCAGGTTTTCCCACTGTGGATCTCCTATTCGCTGTACCGCTTCGAGTCCAACGTGCGCTCCGCCACCGTCGTGGGCATGGTCGGCGCGGGCGGCATCGGCATGGTGCTGTGGGAATTGATCCGCAGCTTCGCTTTCGAGCAGACGTGCGCCGTCATGGCCCTCATCGTGCTGGTCGTGGTCGTCTTCGACATGCTCTCGCAGCAGCTGCGGAAGAGGGTGCTGTAATGCCTGCCCGCTATGCCGTGTACTACGCGCCTTCCGTGGCCGACGCCCTGTATCAGGTGGTGACCCCCCTGCTGGGCCGTGATGCCCTTGGGGGCCTGAATGTGCCGCAGGAGACGCCTCCGGGTGTGGATCCCGTTTTCTGGAAGGCGGTCACCCGCGTTCCCGCCCATTACGGGTTGCACGCGACGCTCAAGGCGCCTTTTGAACTCCGCCATCCTGGGATGGACAGCCAGTTGCTGCGCTCCACGGGTGAAGTGGCGGCCCGCTTCCTTCCCTTTGAAATTCCGTCCCTGTCCCTCGCCTATCTGGGCAAGGAGGAAAAAGGCTTTTACGCGCTCGTTCCCTCAACGAAGTGCTCTCTGCTGTCCTTTCTGGAGCGCGCCTGCGTGATGGATCTGGATGCCTTCCGGGCTCCCCTGAAAACCGAGGATGTGGCCCGGCGCGGCCATCTGTCCCTTGAGGAACGCAGCAACCTGTATATGTGGGGCTACCACCGCGTCCTTGATTCGTTCCGGTTCCACATCACGCTGACCGACGGCATTGCCGACGCGGGATTGCGTGCGCTTGTGGGCGCGGGCCTGCGCAAGGCGCTGGAAGGCGTGCTGGACGCTCCGCTTCGTATTGATGCCCTGACCCTTTTCAAACAGGAAAACCGCAATCGGCCCTTTTCCGCCGTGGCGCGGCTTCCGTTCGCCAACGTACAGACTGCACGGGAAAAAGCATGATGTCTCTCACCGTTCGACAAGAAAGGATGCGGCTGTTGGCCCTCGCATCCGTGGAGCGTCTCGAAGCGGGGCTCTCCGCCGTTACGCCGCCGGATTACGAGGTAGTCCGCGGGCCGGAAACCGGGCTGGTCATGATCCGGGGCCGCGTGGGCAACACCGGCGATGCCTTCAATGTGGGCGAAGCGCTTGCGACGCGCTGCGTGGTCTCGTTGAAGGACGGCTGCCTCGGGTATGCGTGGGTTCTGGGCGAGGATGCCCGCCGCGCCGAACTTGCCGCCCTGTACGATGCCCTCTGGCAGCGGGAGGGTTATGCGGAAGCCCTTGATCGGGAACTGCTCCCCGAGCTGGAAGCGGAACGCGCCCGCCGGGTGCGGGAGGATGCCGCCGCCGTCGAGCCTACCCGTGTTGATTTCTTTACGCTTGTCCGAGGAGAAGACTGATGCCGGCCTTTTTTCAGCCCGTATTCGATATGCAGCGGGTGTTCCGCGTTGTGCTCGACGCCATGTCCCGTCCCGCGCGGCTTTGCCGCCTGCCCG
>ERZ506905.275-NODE-275-length-24644-cov-14.1947_pt1 | contig 24644 bp, 17 predicted proteins | sample MGYA00513175_ERZ506905 | MGnify/ENA metagenome assembly ERZ506905
TGGCCTACCTCTTCTTCGACTCCGACATGCAGAAGTCCCTGAAGGCCACGAACAACTACATCAAGCAGTCCTACTGCCTCAAGGGCGAGACGCTTGACGAACTCGCCGGCAAGATGGGCGTGCCCGCCGACAAGCTCAAGGCCTCCCTTGAAGCCTGGAAGCAGGGCAAGGCTGCGGGCAAGGACGCCTTCGGTCGCGCCGACATGCCGCGCAACCTCGATCAGGCTCCGTTCTACGCCATCATGGTGACGCCTGCCGTCCACCACACGATGGGCGGCGTGAAGATCGACCCGAAGACCCAGGTCTACAACACCAAGGGCCAGATCATCCCGGGCTACTTCGCCGCGGGTGAAATCACGGGCGGCGTTCACGGCGGCAACCGTCTCGGCGGCAACGCCCAGGCCGACATCGTGACCTTCGGCCGCATCGCCGGCCAGCAGGCCTACATCTACTCGAGGCAGGCCAAATAACGGACCTTCCTCCCGTCCTCCGCGACGGGAGCATCCGCTCGCACAAAGCCCCGCCGCCCGGCGGGGCTTTTTTCATCGGAGCACCTCCGCTCGCCCCCGCAAAAAAGCCTGAGCCGCCTTCAGGATCATGAAAACGACGGCGTCCGAGGCGTTGCGGCCCCCTCCCCTTTCCCGCATCACGGGCGCACCCGCCGTCGCCGCCTGTGAGCGAGGCGAAGAGACGGATCTTCCGCATTTTCCGCGCAGTCGGGAACGAATCGTTCACGTGTCTGAGAATCAGGGTGACACGAATTTCGACCCCATTCGTTTTTGCAGATTTTTCGCCCTGAAAACGCGTTTTTTGACCGATTCAGACCCCGTTTTGCACATTCTCTGAATTTCGTTCCTGCGCTCGCAGGGTGTGATTTCGGGCCGTTTCCCGCCCCTCGAGACGCCCGCATTGGCTACAATGGTTTTCTGCAGATACAACAAATCCGAAAAAAAGGACTAACGATGACCGCAAACACGCAGTCCCAGGCGATTGTCCGCGTAGTGGACGACGATCCCGACGTCAGGCGCTCCTGGCAGTTCGTAATCGAGGGCGAAGGCTGGAACGTACTCACGTACGCGAGCGCGCTCGAGTTTCTCGAGAAGGACAGTCCCTTCACGCCGGGGTGCCTGGTGCTTGACGTGCGCATGCCGGGGATGAGCGGGATCGAACTCCAGCATGAGATGAAGCTGCGCGGCGACACGCTCCCCATCATCTTCATCTCGGCCCACGGCGACATCGACATGGCCGTGAAGACGATGAAGGACGGTGCGGACGACTTCCTCTCGAAGCCCGTGACGCCCGAGAGGCTTCTTGATGCGATCGAGAAGGCCGTGAAGCGCGATGCGAGGATCCGCACGGAGTCCGCGGCGCTCGAGCAGGCCAGAGCGGCCTTCCGCAGGCTCTCGGCGCGCGAGCAGGAGGTGGCCATGGGCGTGGCGCGCGGGCTTCTCAACAAGCAGATCGCCTATGAGCTCAACATTTCAGAGAAGACCGTGATTGCGCACAGAAGCTCGCTCTGCAAGAAGCTCGGCGCGAGGACAGCGGCCGACATCACGCGCATGCTGATGACGATCGATCCCGACGCGATCACGGGCGCGCCCGCACCCGCCGACGGAGAGTGAGCCCGGGGATCCCCTTCCCTTTCGATTCCTTCGGCTTTGCTGAATCCGGACAAAAAGAGAGCCGCTTCGACGACCTGTGCGTCGAAGCGGCTCTATGTTTTCGTGGGCCTCCGGTCCTGCCTGCCCGTGAGGCGGGACCGGAGTCAACGGGCCGTTAGAGGAGAATCGGCTCGTAGTAGCCCGCGAACAGCACCGAGGCGCGAAGGAGAAGCGCACCGACGATGCCGAGCACCGCGCCCACGGCGACAACCTTGTGGCTGCGCGTCGTGAGGTTGATGGCGAACGGGATGAGCGAGCCGCAGAGGACGGCGCCCACGAGGAACATCATGGCCTGCGGACCGGAGAGCAGGGCCTCGGCGCCGGCGCGGGCGGCGGCGGAGGTGGAGCTCGTCGCGACGTGCACGAAGGCGAAGATCGTGAAGAGCTCGGCGGCCTCGACCCAGAGGGACGTGCGGCGGCTCCAGAGGACCTTTTCATGCGGGATGCGGCCCGAGATCGCGAGGAGCTCGATGCAACCCATGGCGCTGGCCATGCCGGACATGATCCAGAGCAGCGGGATCAGGGCCGTGTTCCAGAGCGTGACGCCGACGGCCTGCGTGAGCAGGAAGCCCGAGTAGATCGTGGCGGCGACGCCGACGGCGGCGGCGATCCAGTTGAACCAGTCGCCGGCAACGAGCTTGCGGCAGCACTCGCCCTTGAAGATCACGCCCGCGAAGACGCAGGAGTAGAAGAGCGTGAGGCAGCACTGCACGACGAGCAGGCAGATGCCGATGAACATCCAGCTGCCGAAGTTGAAGCTCATCTCAAGCAGGGCCGAGATGGCGGCCATCGGCAGGTTGAGAATGCGCGTCAGATGGCTGACGACGAGGAGCGTGCCCACGATGCCCGTGATCGTGCAGACGTAGACGAGCGCCTTCTCGCGCACCCAGTTGTTGAGGAACATCCCCATGCCCGAGAGACCCACGAGCCAGAGGAAGAGCGCAATCGTCCAGCCCCAGTGGGCGGCCTGGACCTGCGCGGTGAAGTCGGAGAGATCCATCATTTCTGCACCACCACATAGAAGTTCGGTTTGGTCCCGTGGCTCTCAAGGAGCGTCTGGGTCTTGGAAGAGGCGATCTTGCGGGAGATTTCGGACTGCGGATCGAGCGTGTCGCCGAAGAGGCGCGCGCCCGCCGGGCAGGCCGTCACGCAGGCAGGCAGGCTGCCGCCCTTGATGAGCTCCAGACAGCCCTCGCCCATGCACTTGCTCGGCAGGCCCGTCTTCGGGTTGGACCAGCGGGCGTCGTACGGACAGGAGGCCACGCAGTAGTTGCAGCCGATGCAGCGCTTCGGATCGTTGCGCACGAGGCCGTTCTCGTCATAGTAGTTGGCGCCGAACGGGCAGGTCGTGACGCAGGGCGCTTCGGAGCACTGCTGGCACTGGACGAGGAGCTGCATCGGACGGTTCTTCTCGACCTTGACCTGACGGATGTTGTTGCACACCGTGTTCCAGGCCGGGATGAACTCGTTGATGAGGTCCGGATAGTTGGTCTGGGCGCAGGCGGTCGTGCACGCGCCGCAGTTGATGCACTGGGTCGCATCGAAGAGGTGCGCCAGCTGTTTCTTGACTTTCTTCATGGTGACTTATCCCTTGATGCGCTTGACACGGATGCAGCTGTTGTTGGCAAGATTGCCGACGACGGGCTGCGCATAGCCGGTTGCAAACCAGTGCGAGTTGATGCCCTCCTTCACGAAGTCGAAGCGGGGATCGTTGACCAGCTCCTTCGTGCGGACGCCGCCGGAGAAGCCGAAGGCGAACACGCTGCCGGCCATGACCTTCTTCGTCACGGTGACGACGACCTCGGCCTGGTACTCGCGGTCAACGCCTTCGATCATGACCTTTTCCTTGTTGGCGATCCCGAGGCGCTCGGCGTCGTACGGGTTCATCCAGAGGGTGCGGTCGCCCGTGAAGCGGGTGGTCGCGGCGAAGATGTTGAGACCCGAGGAGGACGTGCAGTTCTTGCCCGAGACGAGCACGAACTCGTTGCTCTGGGGCTTCGGAGCCGTGTAGGCGGGAGCCGGGAAGTAGTCGCTGATCGGCTTGATCTTCTCGTAGCCCGGCTTCGCGAAGGACTTGAAGCCGTAGATTTCGATCTTGCCCGTGGGCGTGCCGAAGGGCTTCTTCCAAGGATAGACGCCGTACTTCTTCTTGTTGACCGTGGTCCAGCCCTTGGTCTTGAAGTCGGCGAGGATCTTTTCGCCGGAGCCCGGGTTCTTGGCTTCCTGGTCCTTGACGAACTTGGCGATGCCCTTGTCGTCGAACTTGTTCCACCAGGCGTCGAACTCGTCGGCCGTCTTGCATTCCTTGTAGCCCACGCGTTCGGCGCGTTCCGGATAGGCGCGGCGGAGGATTTCGAGGAGGATCCACACGTCGTGGCGGGCCTCGACGCCCTCGGGCGGACGGATGCCGGCGTCGTTCATGTGCACGGAACCGTCAAGCGCCCACTTCACGCCGGCGGTTTCGCGACGTTCGAGGAAGTAGGTGGCCGGCAGCACGTAGTCGGCGTAGTCGCACACCTCGTGCGGCAGCAGGTCCTGCACGACGAGAAGGTCGAGCGTCTTGAGGGCCTTGGCAAGGCGCGTGGAGTCGGACTCGCGGTGGAAGAGCGTGGTGCCCACCGTGAAGAGCGCGCGGATCGGATAGGGCTTGCCCGTGATCATCGCGTCGAGCGCGGCCCAGAGGTTGCCCGCGGATTCCGGAGAGAGCATCTTGTCGATGCGCTTGGCGTCGACCATGTCCCACTTCTCGCCGTTGGGGCCCTTGCCCGCGGCGACGCCCGGACGCTTGAAGCCGCCGCCGGCGGTCACGACGATGCCGCCTTCGCGGTCGACGTTGCCATTGAAGGCGTTGAGGATGTTGATGAGCTGATAGAGCTCGATGTCGTTGCCGTTCTTGGAGGAATACCAGCCGTCGTCAACGACGCCCTTGAGGTTGGCGAAGTTGTGGGCGAGCCTGACGAGTTCGTCGGCCGGGATGCCCGTGATCTTCTGGGAGGCCTCGGGGGTGTGGCGGGCGGCGATTTCGGCGAGGATGTCGAGCGCGGTGCGCACGGCGGTCGTCGTGCCGTCGGCAAGCTTCACCTCCTGGGCGAAGTGCAGGTTGGCGTCCGTGTCGGCGGATTCGTCGAAGCCCACGGCGGCGCCCTTTTCGTCGAGCACGACGCCCTGGAAGACGATGCGGTTCGTCTTGAGGTCATGCACGGCGTAGCGGTCCTTGCGGCCGCCGGCCTTCATGTCGGCTTCGGTGAGCGGACGGCCGTCGGCCTTGATGAGGTAGGCGGCATTCGTGTGCTTGGCGAGGAACTTCAGGTCGGCGAGGCCTTCCTGGAGCATGACGTTCATCATGGCGAGCACGAAGGAGGCGTCGGTGCCCGGACGAATCGGGACCCACTTGGCGTCTCCGTAGGCGATGTCGGGCATGCGCGGGTCGACGCTCACCACCTGGGCGCCGCGTTCACGGGCCTCGTTGAGCGAGTGCAGGCAGCCCATGGCGGAGCCCATGGAGCGGCCGATGAGGATCAGGTAGCGCAGGTGCTTGTAGTCGGGCTCGATCTTGCCGGCGCCCGAGAAGCCCTTGCCGTACACCCAGTCGCGACCGGCGATCGAGGCGGAGTTGCAGGTGCTCGAGTGGCCGATGTCGTTCGGGGAGCCGAGCGGGAACGTGATCCACTTGGAGTAGGAGGAGAAGGAGTGCGACGTGGAGACGACGGACTGCTCGCCGTGCTTGGCGACGACGTCCTTGAGCTTCGCGGCGATGTCGTTGAGGGCTTCGTCCCAGGAGACTTCCTTGAACTTGCCTTCACCGCGTTCGCCCACGCGCTTGAGCGGCTTCCTGATGCGCAGCGGGTGGTTCCAGATCCACATCGTGGCGGCGGCGCGGCCGCAGTAGCCGCGCTGGGGGTGATCCGGATTCGGGAAGATGCGAACCGTCTTTTCAGAGGTCGGCTCGCCGATCTTCTTCATGGCCACGAGGCCGCAGAAGGCGCCGCACATGCAGCAGGCGAGCGGATGACGGCTCCAGCCCTGGTGCTCGAGCTCCTTGAGCTGTGCTTCGATGGGCCACATGGCGCCGGCCGCGCCGGTCGTGGCGACGGCAGCCGCACCGCCGAGCTTGATCAGCCCGCGACGCGACATTCGAAGGTCGACAATGGTGTCTGCCATTCGTTGTTCTCCTTGGTGTTTTGTACGAACGGCTCCCCTGAACGGGGCGGGAGCCGCACAGAAACAGATTCTGTCCGCTATGCGGGACGGGAGGGAGCCTCCTTCGGTACTACCCCTATTGGATATTTGTCCATACTCCCCTACCCTGTTATTCCAGACATGAACAGCGAATCAGCCTGAAATCGGCGAAAAATCCCCCAAAACTCCATGGTTTTGCCTGAAAACGGGCGTCCTGCAGGTGTTTATACCCAAAACCACCCTTTCAATCCGAGCTAACCCTTATACACGAAACGCCCTATGGCGACAATAGCATTCACCTATTTACCTAGTTCCAAAGAACTAGGCGGCCGTTTCCCCTCCTCCTCCACCTCCTCCTTTTGGCGAAGTTTCGGGGGCGCAGGTTAGAATCGAACCGTCCCTCTTCTCTCCTTCCCGTCATTCTCCTCAGGCACGATGTCCGGTCCCTTATCCAGAGCCCTTGCGGGCCTCCTTTTCGTCCTTATGCTCGTCCCCGGCGTCTCTGCGGCGTCCGACGACGGCATGCTCGTGCCCGACAGCGCCCACGCGGCCGCCGAGTCGGAGACTGCGTCCGTCAAGCGCCTCAGGCTTGCGATCGTCAACTCCTACGGCATGTCGATCATGGACGACTACTACAGCCGCACGATCGAGGCCGTGAAGGAGAAGCTCTCTCCGATCGAGATCGACGTGAAGATCTACGGTCCCGACAGCTTTCTGAAGGCGGCCGAAAAGGAAAGCTTCGACATGTCGATCGCCTCGAGCGGCCTCACGAGCCTCATGATCGAGCGCACGGGCGGGCTGCCGCTTGCGGCCGTCGTCTCGGACGAGGCGCCCGACCCCAACTACGCCAACGGCGCGGCGATCATCGTGCGCGCCGACCGTCCCGAACTCAAGACGCTCGAGGACCTGCGCGGCAGGAGCGTCGCCATCATGAGCCGCACCGCCTTCGCGGGCTGGCAGATTCCCGCCTCCGAGATGGTCCGCAAGGGGCTCGACCCCGAGGCCTTCTTCTCCGAGATCCGCGTCTCGGGCTATCCGATGACGCGCATCGTGCAGGAGGTGAAGTCGGGCGAGGTGGACGTGGGCTTCGTGGCGACGTGCCTGCTCGAGCGCATGGCCCGCGGCGGGCAGATCGACCAAAAGGACTTCCGCGTGATCGGCGAGCACGCCGACAGGCTCGTCGCCTGCCGCCACTCGACCGAGCTCTATCCGAACTGGTTCTTCTCGATCAAGCCCTCGGTCCCCACGTCCGTCGCCCGAACGCTCACCGCCACGCTGCTCGACGTGCCGGCCGCACCCGACGGCACGCAGTGGACGATCTCGAACGACAACCGACGCCTCTTCGAGGTGTTCCGCGTCCTGCAGGTGCCCTACGGCAATCCCGACGACTTCGGGCGCTTCGTGAGGCGCATCCTGCCCTGGGTCGTGGGCACGGGCGGCGTACTCCTCATCCTGCTCCTCAACACGCTTCTTCTTGCGCGCCTCGCCTCACACCGCGCACGCGCGCTCGAGAAGGCCATGGACGAAAAGCTTCGCGCCGAGCTCGCCGCCCAGCAGAACGCCGTCCAGATCGAGAGCCTGACGCGCGCGAGCGCCGTGGGCCTTCTTTCGAGCATGGTCGCGCACGAACTCAAGCAGCCCCTCACCGTCATCAGCAACTATGCCGGCAGCCTGCGAAGACGCCTGAGCCGCGGAGAAGTTCCACACGAGACGCTGCTCGCCTCCATCACCGAGATCGAGGACTCGGGGACGCGTGCCGCCGCCATCATCGACCGCGTGCGAAGCTACGGACAGGTGCGCACACGCTCGCTTGCCGCCGTCGACCTATCGGACCTCGTCAAGACTGCCGTCGCCCGCTGGCGCCGCCACTCTGCGCACCGCGTCCCCTGCACGCTCGACCTCGAACCGGGCCTCACCGTTGAGGCCGACCGCCTTGAGATTGAGCTCGCCGTGCTCAACATCGTGAAGAACGCGGCCGCCGCCGTGAAGGACCAGCCCGACGCCGCCATCGAGGTGACGCTCAAGGCAGACGGCGCCTACGCCAGACTCTGCATCGCCGACAACGGGCCCGAGCTCTCCGATGAGGAGATCGCGCGTCTTGGCGACATCGGCTACACCACCACTGCGGGCGGCCTCGGACTCGGCATCGCCATCGTCCACTCACTCCTCGAGGCCCACGGCGGCTCGCTCGCCTACCGCCGCAGGACCGACCTCGGCGGCCGCGGCCTCGTCTGCACCGTGAGGCTCCCGCTCTCCGGCGCCCCCGAGAACAGGACCGCCGCTTGAGCCGCAGGCGGATTCCGCCCCTTTGTTTCCAATTGCCGCGCTTCCCGTGCGGGATCCGCCAAAATGCGTAGAATTGACGGAGCCGTTCCCATGACGACGGGAAATTTCGTATGAGAGCGAAGCAGTCGTCGAGCGCCGACAGACCAAACTGCGGCGGCGCCGAGATGGTCCCCGGACATTGTTCCGGCAGCCATAGGACCGGCGGACGGGGCCGCGGGCAGAGACTGCACGCGGCCCCGTCTTCATTTCAGAGGCATCAAAAAAGCGGGCGCCCCTTGGCGCCCGCCTCCAGACAACCCGACTGCGGGTCGGTTCAAGGACTTTCGTCCGTATCCGTCATCATTCGATGCCGTTCATCTTTCTGGCAAAACCCGTGTAGACATTGAAGGCATTGGGCATGCTCGACTCGTCCTGAATGTCGAAGTTCTGACGATGGTGTCCGTGATGGTTGCAGCCCCAAAGGATGAAGGCAGCCTGACCACCCTTCTGAATGACGCGGCGAATGAAGTAGGCGCAATCCTCGGAGCCCGAGGGGGCATGAATGCGCGGCAACATCGTCGTATTCGGCACCGTTTTCATCACCTCCTCAACCTTGTCGAAAAGCTCGGGACTCTGAAGGAGAGTCGTGGACTCACCCGCCATCGTCACGGTCGACTTGACGCGATAGGCCTTGTCGACACCCGAAAAAATGTCGTAAACGTAGTCGCGCATGTAGCCGTTGACCTCCTCCGTCTCGCCTCGAACCTCCATCTGAAGTCTGGCATGGGCAGGAATCACGTTGCGGCCCTCGCCCGCATGGAGCGTGCCGACCGAGACACGGGTGGTGCCGTCACCGTTGCGCGGAATGCCCTGAAGCATCATCGAAGCCGCACAGGCCGCCATCAGGGCGTTATGCCCGAGCTGCGGCGCGTTGCCCGCATGTGCAGGCTGGCCCTCGATGTCGATGTCGAACTTCGTTGAGGCGAGGAAGCCGCCGTCCATGACGCCGATCTCACCGAGTTTCGCGAGACCGCCCACATGGCCGCTGATGAAATAGTCCACGTCATCAACGACGCCGGCCGCAGCCATCGCACGCGCGCCCCGCACACCTTCTTCGGCCGGCTGATAGATGAGTTTGAACCGACCACAGAGCTCGTTCTTGTGATCCACAAGCCAGCGCGCCACCTCAAGGCCAACGGCCGTATGGCCGTCATGACCACAGGCATGCATGAAACCCGGACGTTCGGATGCAAAGCCAAGCCTGTTGGGCAGATGCGCCTCATCGTCCGTCTCGCGAACGAGCACGCAGTCCATGTCTGCGCGGAAAGCCGTCGTCGGCCCTGGCCTGCCTGTATCAAGCACCGCCACCGCGCCCGTATAGCCCTCGGTCTCGTCCAGGAAGGATTGCGGCACGCCGTGCTTAAGAGCACGGACCATGCCGTCCTTCACGAGCTGCGGATCCCGTCCGAGAACCTCCGACTCATTGATGTTGGCCTTCCCGACCGTGACTGGAAGGCCGAGCTTCCTGAGAAAACTCACGACGAAGTACGTCGTCTCGAATTCCGTCCAGCCCTCTTCCGGTCGCTTGTGCAGCTCGCGGCGGTTGCGGACCATTTCCTCGTAATACTTGGTTTTGTCTTCCATGATGGACTCCTGAAGTTCTCAAGCAGAGGCCTTGTCTGCAACAGGCAGAGCACAGTGCTTCAATCTTATGGCAATCAGCGCGCAGACGATGCCTACGACGGCGGCTGCGACGCAAACCATGTACGCGCGGCTGAAGTCGCCGCCTGCATTTGCCCAGCGGATCAGCAGGGGGCCTGTCAGGCCGCCCACGGAATAGCCGAACATCATCAATGAAAAATTGACGCTGTTGTGCTTCGGACCGTACTCGTCAGCGACGAGGCTCGGATAAGTGCCGATGAAGGCACCGAAACATGTCCCGATCCCGACGATGCCCGCAAAAAAAAGGCCTGTATCGCCATGCCCCGCAGACACCAGCATGCCAAGCCCCGCCAGTGCCACGACCAGCACGAGCACCAGCGTCGGAATGCGGCCGATCCTGTCGGAGAGCGTGCCCGAGAGAAAGCGACCTGAAGTGTTGGCGATCGAAATGACGGAAACGCCCAGAGCCGCAAGCCCGGCTCCCGCTCCCACCTGCTCCTGAGCAATGGCCGAAATGTTCGAAAGCAGCATGAGTCCCATCATCGCGGAGGACGTAAAGAGAATGAACAGCGGATAAAAGAGCGGCGTTCTCACCATCTCGAGCCAGTTCATGCTCGGAGCCTCGACTTCCTGCGCCGCACGCCCCGCCGGCCTGAAGGCGGCCTGCAGTTCGTCCGGACACTTGCGTGTTCCGAAAGCGGACAGCACGATCACAACGCCCGAGCACGCACCGAAGGCGAGGAGCGTCTCCACAATCCCGCAAACGTCGATCATCCACCTTGCGGCAAAGGGCAGGACGGCTGCGCCGACTCCCAGACACGCCGTCACAAGCCCACCGGCAAAACCTCGACGGTCAGGAAACCACTTGACCGACGAATTGATCGTACAGCCGTTGACAAGTCCGGTACCTACGCCTACGCACAGGCCGTACCCAACATAGAGCATGCCGACGGACTCTGCAAAGGCCGTGAGCGCATAACCTGCCGCAATGGCCGCACCGCCGAAGGCAATCGTAAGCTTCGGACCGAATCGGTCATTGACGAAGCCCCCCGCAAGCATCAGAAAAGGCGTGACACCGGTCGCCAAACCGAAAACCGGCGCCAGTTCCGACGTCTTCACGACTTCACCCGAGACCGCCGACAGCTGCGCGGCCAGCGGTCCCGCGAATACGCTCCAAACATAGAGCGCCCCCGTACAGAAATTAACCAAGCAGAAAAGGAACAGACAAAACCTCCGCTCCCTCCAGATCCCTGCAATCACATCCGATTCTTCGAATTTCATTTCAATGTTTGTACGTAAAAACTGACAATTCGATTATAGAACCCACACAAAATAGCTAGATGACAGGACATACCACTACTCCACCAACATTGGTATAACATCCGACATCGGATATCCGCCATCCGCCTTCCAATATACATTGACAATACTGATGGAAATACTCTATTTAATAAACTCTTCACAGGTTTTAAAATTTCCCGCACTCCCGAACACAATGGGACACTCCCTTTCCCAAAAATCCACCCGGATTCATCAAAATGTCAATCACGCTGATTTTTGCCCTGGTCGTCGTCGCAGCGACCATCTACGCCCTCATCAAGCGGTATGAAACCAGACTCGTACTCATCACGGCCGGTCTTGCCATGGCGCTCTTCTCCCTCAAGCCAATGGTGGCCTTCCAGCAGTTCGACGCCTCCATGACGAAGGGCTCGCTCATCATCGCCATCTGCTCTGCCATGGGCTTCGCCGCAGCCGTGGCGCTTACGAAGTGTGACGTTCATCTCGTCGCTCTTCTCACGCGTCCGCTCCGCAAGCTCGGCTTCATGCTGCTGCCCGCCTGCATGATCGTCACGGGGCTTTGCTCGGTCGCGATTCCGTCGACCGCAGGCTTGTGCGCTGCCGTCGGGCCGTCGATGATTCCGATCCTGATCCGCGCAGGCTTCCACCCCGCCATCGCCGCAGCCGCAATCGTCTGCTCAACCACGCCCGCGCTCTTCAATCCTGGTGTTGCTCACAACGTCTTCGTGGCAAAGCTCGCCGAAATGGAGATCATGGATCTGATCGGTCTCTTCTCCATGCCTCTTCTCTGCTTCAGTCTGGCGATCGTCGCAGGCCTCACGCTTGTGTGCTTCATCTACCGCGACTACAAAAAGCCAGCCAGGACTCATGAGGAGACCGCAGGGACCGAAGTGCAGGAAGCTGGCAACCTGCCAGAACACCCGAATGTTCTCTTCGCCATCGCGCCTCTTGTTCCTGTCGCGCTCCTTCTCTACGTCTCGCTCTTCACGTCGATGAAGATCAGCGTCGCGACGGCCATGATCGTCGGCACGATCTATGCCCTCGCCGTCACCCGCTCGAACCCCGCCGAAGTCACCCGCAAGTTCTTCGACGGCATGGGCAAGGGCTACGCCAACATTCTCGGCATCATCATCGCCGCAGGCGTTTTTGCGGCTGGTCTCAAGGCTGCCGGCGTCATCGACCTTCTCGTCGCCGCCCTCACTTCCGCCAACGAACTGGCCCGCATCGGCGGCGCCTTCGGCCCCTACCTGATGGGCGTCCTCACCGGTTCCGGCGACGCTGCAGCCTTCGCCTTCAACGAAGCCGTCACGCCGCACGCCGCCGAATTCGGCATGACGATTCCGTCTCTCGGCTATCTGGCCGTGATCGCAGGCTCCTTCGGCCGACTCAGCTCCCCGCTGTGCGGTGGCCTGATTCTCGTCGCAGGCATCGCCGCCGTCGAGCCCCTGGAAATCGTCAAGCGCTCGGCCCCGGTCATGCTCCTCATGGTCGTCGCCGCCTACTTCCTCGTCTGACCCTCAACCCAACCTCACTCAAGATGAACATCATGAACACGTTCCGCCTCACCGCCGTTGCTCTTGCGACGCTCGCCCTCGCAGCCTCCGCTTCCGCAGCCGACGTCAAGATCTACGGCCGCATCGACACCGGCCTCATCTATCAGAACTACTTCGGCGACTCCACGAAGGAAGACTCCTTCGCCATGCAGTCCGGCACCAACACCGCGACCCGCGTCGGCATCGAAGGCCTCGAAACCATCAACGACGACCTTTCCGTCGGCTTCCGCATTGAAAGCCGTTACGCGTCCGACTCCGGCGAACTCAAGGGTGACCGTCTCTTCGAAGGCAATGCCTCCCTCAAGCTCGTGAGCAAGTCCCTCGGTGAAGTCGCCGCAGGCCGCATCTCCGGCATCGGTTCCGGCTCCGGCCCCTACGACCTGCAGTACTGCATGGACGCCTTCGGCGGCGGTACGAACGGCACGGGCATGTCTCCGATCAAGAGCGCCCGCATGGACAACACGATCACGTACAGAACGCCGAAGTTCTCTGGCTTTCAGGCCACGCTGCAGCACTCCCTCAAGACGGACTCCGTGAGCGCAAAGTCCCTCGGCGAGGAGTCCGAATCCTCCGCCAATCGCTTCTACGGAGCCGGTCTGCACTACACGGCGGGCGCCCTTGACGCAGCGCTCATTTACGAACAGACCGACTGGGGCAAGGACAACGCAGACACCCCCGACGATGACAAGACCGTCGTAACGCTCGGCGGCAGCTACCGCATCGACGATGTGAAGCTCTTCCTTCAGGCCCAGTACTTCAACGGCGTCGAGACCTTTGACGGTTTCACGACGTCCGGTGCCAATGCCATGACCGGCCTCAAGGGATACGGCCTCTATGCAGGCTCCGAAGTCTGGTTCGGTCCTCACTCCATGAAGACCATGGCCTACTGGCACGACTACAAGACGAACGTGAAGACTTCGGGCGCGGAAGTCGACGGCTCTTCCGCAGGCATCGGTACCAAGTTCCTCTACCGCCCCTCAAAGACGGTCGAAATATACGTTGGCTGCGGCTATTCCCAGTGGGATCGTCTTGACAGCGGTCTCGTGAAGACCGACAAGAGCGTCAACGCCTACAGCGGCGTGACGAAGTACTTCTGATCCCTGCACCCCTGAACGCAATGCAGCCGGCATTCTTTTCGAGAATGCCGGCCGCATTTGCTTCGAAGCCTTGGCTCATGAAATCTTGTAGTGGTACCTGTCAGTCAGCGAGCGCTGAACATGATATTCAACGGGCTTCTCCCCGTACGTATAAGCCGTGCGCCTGATCTCAATGACAGGCGTGTGCTCGGGAAGGCCAAACTGAACGCGGAGCTCCTCCGGCATCAGCTTTGCCTTGACCGTCTCCTCGCACCTCGTGATCGTCACGCCGCAGACCCGTTGATAAAAAGCATAGAGCATCGTCTCCTCATGCTTTCCAAGGTTCTCCTTCGTGAGCTTATCGAACACCTCCTGATTCGCCCACAGCTCGTCGTGAGTTACGAGACCACGGCTCGTATTGAGAGCACGGGCTGCATGAATCGTCTTGACGCCAAGGGGCAGTTCAAGCGCCACCCTCACCTCCTCGGGCGGAAGCTCCCTTTCAAAGTACAGCATCATTGAGCGCGACGGAGACGCCTCGTCCTCCTCTCGATCCGGCAACAGGCGGATGAACCGGCGGTAGATGCTCCCCTCATTGCGGCTGAACTCAGCCACGAAGGTACCTTTGCCCTGTTGGCGGACCAGCACGCCTGTATCGACGAGCATCCTGAGCGCCCTGCGCATCGTGCCCTGACTGACGCCGAACAAGGAGGCGAGTTCGACCTCGTTGGGCAACATTTCACCCGGACGCCACCTGCCATTCGAAATCAGGGCGCCGATCCTCTCGGATACCTGCTCAAAAAGCGTACGCCGCTGCGGAAAGCTGAAGCATTCGTCACTGGAGCTGCCAGACATCATGAAAGTGTTCTCCGTTCTTTTGCTGAGGATCTGCAGGCGAAACATGATGCCTGCGACGATAGACGTTCCAGAGCAGGCACCTTCCCATTCACTGCATGAGAAAGTTTATCCGACTGCCGAGACAAGAACAAACCTGCAATACCGTCGCACCGTAGCCAAAGCACCGGCTCCCGCTCAATCATCCACGAGCGATAGTCGCCTTCAAGGGCAGAAATTGCCGAGCTGACGCTCGGCCCGCTATCCATCCCCACCCAACGCTTCGCATTGGATGGGGAATTCCGCGGAAGTGGTTAAAACGACACTCGTACAACGGAACCCCGCGCATCCGACAGGTGACGCAAAGGCCGACTTCCGCTACAATTCGGCTCCGAAAATCCTGCGGTCCGTCGCGCGCGCGAGGGCCCACCGCAACTTTCGAACGCACAAGACATGACGATTGAAAACAGAATCGCCGGCGCTCTGGCCGGCATGGTGCTCGGCGACGCCCTCGGCGTGCCGGGCGAACTGTGGCCCCGCGAGAAGGTCCGCGCCCGCTTCGGGCACATCGACACGTTCCTCGACGGCCCCGAGGACAACATCGTCGCCTGCTATTTCAAGGCCGGCCACTACACGGACGATTCCGCACAGGCCTTCGTGATCCTCAAGGCGCTTCTCAAGGCCGGCACGGTACCGCCCGTCAAGGTGCTCGCCGACGATCTGATCGCCTGGGTCGAGTCGATGAACGGGTTCGAAATCAACCTGCTCGGCCCGAGTTCCAAGGCAAGCCTTCTCGCCCATTCCCGGGGAGAAGACTACACGAAGTACACCAAGCTCTCGCTCACGAACGGCGCGGGCATGCGCATTGCGCCCGTGGGCTGCCTCGTCGACTGGAACGATTCCGAAAAGCTCGCCGAAACGGTTGCGCGCGTCTCGATCGTGACGCATGGCACGGACGTGGCGATCGGTGGCGCGGCCATGGTCGCCCAGGCCGTCGCGAGCGGCATCGGCGGACGCTCCTGGGAGGAAGCCGCAGAGGACGTGCTCCGCATCTGGAACGTTGCGCGCGCCAAGGGAGAGCCCACCTGGGCAGCTTCGGTCGCGGAACGCTTCCGCCTCGCACTCTCCGTCATGAAGGATTTTGACGACGACGAGAAGTTCTCCCGCTGGGTCTACGACATCCTCGGCACGGGCACGATGACGAGCGAGAGCGTGAGCGCCGCGCTTGCCGTCGCCTTCTACTGCCGCAGCGCCGAACGCGCCGCGATCATGTGCGCCAACATGGGCGGCGACACCGACACGATCGGTGCGATGGCCTGCGCGATCTGCGGTGCCTTCGAGGGATTCGATGCGCTGCCCGAATCGCGTTCGTCCTTCCTCGAGACGACAAACGCGCTCGACTTCCGCGCCATGGCGGCCGAAATCGCCCGCGCCCGCACGACCTTTCACCTCTGAGGGAGCCCCTGCATGCGAAGCATCCGCTCCGTCCTCCATTCGCTCAAGCCTCAAAAGCGCGTCCTCATCATCGGCTCGGCCTTCGTCGACATGGTGATCAACGTTCAGGAAATGCCGCGTGCGGGCGCCGACGTTGAGGGCGACTACCGCTGCACGACCGTCGGCGGCTGCTCCTTCAACGTCGCGGACGTCCTCTACAAGCTCGACCTTCCGTTCGAGAGCTACATGCCCGTGGGCGAGGGCCGGTTCGCCGACCTCGTCGCGCAGGCCCTCACGGAGCGCGGCTATCCCGTGCACCGCGAGGCGGGCGAAGGCGACAACGGCTGGTGCCTGTCGCTTGCCGACGCCTCCGGCGAGCGCACCTTCATCTCGATGTTCGGCCTTGAGCGCCGCATGAAGCCCGACTGGTTCGAGCGCTTCGACATCGAGAGCTTCGACTACTTCTACGTTTCGGGCTACCAGGCCGAGGGCGAAAACGGCCGCGTCATCCTCGAGGCCCTCTCCCGCAAGCGCCCAGACGCCGTCGTGGTGTTCGATCCGGGTCCCCGCGTGCACTTCATGCCGCGCGAGCGCATCGAGGACTTCTGCCGCCTCGGCTGCCTCTTCACCGTCAACGCCGACGAGGCCCTCTTCATGACGGGCACGACCCGGGTCGAGGATGCCGCACTGCGCCTGCACGACATGTCGGGACGCGATGCCGTCGTCACCGACGGCGGCCGCGGCGCGATCGTGGCCGACAACGCCAGCGTGCGCCGCATCCCGGGCTTTCCCGTCGCGATCGTCGACACGATCGGCTCGGGCGACGCACACACGGGCGGCGTGATCGCAGGCCTCATGTGCGGCCTCCCGATCGACGAATGCGTGCTGCTCGCCAACCGCGTGGCCTCCGTCGTGACGGGTCGCGAGGGCGGCGCCTGCGCGCCCACGATCGACGAGCTCCTCACCGAGCACTGCTGACGAAGAACGCCTTCCCGTCCATTCGATTTCACTACTTATATTCCCGTTGCCCCGCCGGACCTGCCCCTGGGTCACGTCGGGTACTCCACCACTTCCAAAAGAGAAGACAACCAACATGAGCGACAACTCCTCCGCCTCCGCCATTGAGGTCAACGGCGTCAACCCCGTTCCCGACAGCGAACGCTACGGCACGCCCGCCGGGCTCTTTCCCATCTGGTTCTCCTGGAACATCTCCATCTTCGGCATCACGCTCGGCATCTACGTGCTCGGGCTCGGTCTCTCCGTCTGGCAGGCCATGCTCGCAGGCGTGATCGGCTACTTCGTCTCCTGCGCCCTCGTGGGCATCCTCGCCGTGGGTTCCGTACGCACGGGGCTGCCCACGCTCGTACAGTCGCGCTTCGCGTTCGGCTACCACGGCAACAAGATCCCGACCTTCTTCGGCTACGTGGCCAACATGGGTTGGAAAGTCACGATGCTCTCGATGGCCTCGACGACGCTCGCCGACCTGATGTGCCACCTCGTTCCCGTGCTCGCACAGGTCGACGGCTCCCCCACGTCCGCCTGCGTCTTCGGCTCCTTCATCGTCGTGATCGTCCTCACGATGACGGGGGCCGTCTGGGGCTACCAGCTCATCATGAAAATCGAGAAGGCGATCGCATGGATCACGGGCCTCTTCACGCTCGTCTACCTCTTTTTCTTCATCCCGCAGATCGACTTCTCCGTCCTCGGCGACCGTCCGTCCGCAGGCATCGTCGAATTCCTCGGTGCCGTCGTGCTTTCCATGACGATGGTGGGCCTGGGCTTCCTCAACTACGGCGGCGACTACTCCCGCTACCTGCCCCGCAACACGAGGGCGGGCGGCGTCATTTTCTGGACGATGACGGGCATCGCACTTCCCGTCTCGGTTCTCCTCATCCTCGGCGTCATGCTCTCTGCGGGCAACCCCGAGCTTCTCGCCAAGGCCTCCCACGAACCGATCGCCGCGCTCACCGGCATCCTTCCCTTCTGGTTCTACGTACCGTTCTCAATCGTCATCATCGTGAGCCTCATCTCGGCCGGCATGACGGGCGTCTACAGCTCGGGCCTCGCGCTCCTCGCCATGGGCGTGCCGCTCTCCCGCGCCGCAACCACCGTCGTCAACGCCGTGATCATCACGCTCGGCGCCTTCTATCTTCTCTTCATTTCGGACTCCTTCGTCTCGACCTTCCAGTCGTTCCTCGCAGCGATCTCCGTGATCATGGGCTCCTGGGGCGCCATTGAAATGGTCGACATGCTGCGCCAGAAGCGCCTCAACTGGGACGTCCGCATGGCCTTCGACTACGGCGAGGGCGGCCGCAGCGGCCGCTGGACCGCACTCCTCTCGCTCGCCGTCGCCACGATCATCGGTCTGGGCACCATCACGTCGAGCGACCCCTACATCGCCCGAATCGTGAGCTTCCTCCTGCCCTCGGGCGCCGAGACGAGCGTCTTCGCCAAGGCCAACATCGGCCTCGTCGTCGCCATGATCGCGGGCGGCCTGCTCTACGCAGTCCTCACCTTCGTCTGCCGCTTCGACGTCCCGCCCGTCCTGAAAAAGAAATAATCCCGCCCGTTCATTCAGGCTGAAATCCTCCGGAAGGCCCCGCGCTTATGTAAACGCGGGGCCTTTTCTTGATCCTCGTCCACTAATCCTGCGCCCGCTACCCGCCCGCAGCGTCCTCAGGGCCCCGAAGTCGAGCCCTTCCCTCAACTTCCATCGAGCGCACGCCGCTCTTCCCAGTGCCGCAGGCGTTTCCAACCATACCCGCCATACGCCGACGTCCGATCCTCCCTTCACACAGCCGTTTGCCCCGCCAAGGCATTCGGGATTTCACCTAAAGAAAAAGCCCGGAAACGGCCTCAAATCTACCTCTTGAGAGGTACTTGACCCCAATCAGACACGCACCCGTAGAGTTGCGCCCAGGTCATTTCATTTCCAAGGGCGCCCGCAGGTTCTCCTTCTCCTGCGCCCCTTTACGGCAAACCCGCAGCCTCTCCCTGCGGGTCCCATTCGATTCGGAACTCATCATGAACAAGTCTCTCTCCCGTCGTGCATTCCTCCGCACGAGCATTGCGAGCGGCGCCTCTCTCGCCGCTGCGGCCGCTGGTGCGGCTCCCGCCGGCATCTACAAGCCGGGCACGTATTCCGCCAAGGCCTCCGGCATCGGCGAAGTCACGGTCACGATGACCTTTGACGCCGACCGCATCATCGACGTCGTGCTCGACGTCTCCCACGAAACCCCGGGGATCGGTCAGGCCGCCGCCGACACGCTCAAGAAGAACCTGATGGCCGCTCAGGCCGCCGAAATCGACGGCGTCTCCGGCGCCACGATCACGTCGAAGGCCGTCTCCAAGGCCGCCGCCAAGTGCATTGCGCAGGCCAAGGGCGAAATTCCCGTTGAAGTCATCTCCGACAAGAAGGCCGACGAAGACGACGGCGACTGGCTCGGCAAGGAGCCCGAAATCGCCGAAAAGGACATCGTCGCCACGCACGAGACCGACATTCTCGTCGTCGGCTGCGGCACGGGCGGCCTCTTCGCCGTCGCCGCCGCTGCCGAAGCGGGCGGCAAGGTGATCGGCATCGACCGATTCGCCGTCGGCACGGGCATCCGCGAGGACCTAGGCGCCATCGACTCCCGCTACCAGAAGGCCTGGGGCACCAAGATCGACAAGTTCGAGTTCATCACGATGGCCACGCAGTACGCGGGCGGCCACATCCAGCAGGACCTCGTCAAGCTCTGGTGCGACAAGTCCGGCGAAGCCATCGACTGGGTCGGCGACCGCCTCGCCGAGCGCAACATCGAGCTCTGGCATGAGTCCGGCGACAAGAACGACGAAACCCGCTACAAGCACTTCGCCATCGGCCACTCTCCGAAGCTCCCGATCGATCCGAAGACGGGCAAATTCAAGATCACGCTCGCTCAGGTCGTCGAGCAGTACGCCGCCAAGAAGGGCGCCCGCTTCGACTACAACACGAAGATGGTCAAGCTCGAGAAGAAGAACGGCCGCGTGACCGGCGTCATCGCCGAGAACGCCGACGGCAAGTACGTCCGCTACAACGCCGCGAAGGGCGTCGTGGTCGCCACCGGCGGCTACGCCCAGAACTGGAAGATGATGGAGGCCCTGCAGCCCTGGAACCTCCGCATCATCGGCCGCTCCGGCGCCCTGCCCGGCGCCCGCGGCGACGGCATCCGCGCCTGCCTCTGGGCCGGCGCCAAGATGGACGAGACGCACTCGATCATGATGTTCGACCGCACCGCCATCCGTCCCGACCAGCAGCCCGGCCCCGACACGGTCAAGTCCGGCGACAGCGGCTTTTTCTGGATCGGCTCCCAGCCCTGGCTCAAGGTCAACGCCGACGGCAGGCGCTTCATGAACGAGTCCGGCACCTACGAGAACATCCTCCACGCCGACGAATATCAGAAGGGCCACTGCCACTACACGATCTTCGACTCCAACTGGATCAAGTACGCCGAACAGTTCAAGATGCACGGCTGCTCTCGCCTCTTCCCGTTCGAAAACGGCGCCGAGCCCAACATTCCCTGGGAGGTCTTCCGTGACCGCATGCTCCCTGGCCTGATCGCCAAGGGCTACGTCCAGAAGGCCGACACGATTGAAGAGCTCGCCAAGAAGCTCGGTCTTCCGGCCGCCCAGCTCAAGGCCACGGTCGCCCGCAACAACGAGCTCTACCGCAAGGGTGAGGACGTCGACTACGGCAAGGAAAGGCACCGTCTCTCCGCCGTCGACAAGGCTCCCTTCTACGGCGCCAAGAACACGGGCTGGATGCTCTGCACCATGGACGGCATCCAGATCAACACGAACATGAACGCCATCGACACCGAGGGCAACCCGATTCCGGGCCTCTTCGTCATCGGCAACGACAGCGGCGGCTACTTCGCCAACGAGTACCCGAACCTCGCCACTGGCATGGCCTGCGGCCGCACGGTGACCTTCGGCCGAATCGTGGGCCGCATGCTCGCCAAGGCCTGATCCCGCGCACGGAAAGGGCACGCATCGAAAAAAGGCATCTCACCTCGGACGCCTCCAGGGTCGCAAGAGAGGGAACCATCCTCCGGCGGCCCGCCCCCATCATCAACCTTTCTCCAACCCACAACAGGACAAGGGCGCCGCGCCGATCCTGCACGCAGGACGCCCAAACTGACATGAAGCATTCCATCCTCTGCTGCGCCGTGACCGGCGCCCTCGCCTCCGGCGCCGCCTGCGCCGCCGACACTCAGATCTACGGCGTCATCGACACCGGTTTTTCCGTTCGCAACAACCAGTACGTCAACGGCAACAGCGACACCACCACCCGCATGGTCTCCGGCCAGTACATCGGCTCCCGCTTCGGCATCCAGGGCTCCGAAGACCTCGGCAACGGCTACAAGGCCGGCTTCGTCCTCGAAAGCAGCATCAAGACCGACGACGGCTCCCTCGGTCAGGGCGGCCGCCTCTGGGGCCGCGACGCCCGCGTCTACCTTTCCGGCGACTTCGGCGAAGTCAGCTTCGGCCGCGTCGGCCCGATCGTCGGCGGCAACGGTCCGTACGCCCGCTTCGGCCACGTCATGAACGCATTCTCCTGCGGCTGGGGCGACGTCGGCGGCAGCCTTCAGGTCGTCTCGCTCGGCTACGAATTCGTCGACAACGCCGTCACCTACCTCACGCCCAAGTTCGGCGGCCTTGACGTCGTCTTCCAGTACTCCTTTGGTGCCGACACGCAGTCCGACGCCTACAAGGACGGCATGGAAGGCAAGTCCAGCGTCGAGCGCATGTACGCAGGCGCTGTCCGCTATCAGAACAGCACGGTCCTCGTGTCTGCCGGCGTTGAAAGCATCAATCAGGATCAGCCGAGCGCCGACCGCAACGGCCTCGACGATGCGCTCTCCTTCAACCTCGGCGGCAGCTATGACGCCGGCTTCGCCAAGTTCTACGTCTACAGCCAGGTCTTCCAGAATTACGCCAAGGCCGCCAAGGTCACGATGTTCTCCATTTCCTCCGGCGTCGACGGCTACGGCGTGAACCTCGGCTTCGAAACGAAGGCTCTCGGCGGCACGGTCAAGGCCTCCTTCGGTTGGGGCGACTTCGAAGGCAGCCACGCCGACAACCTGACGATGAAGACCTATCAGACGGCCCTCGGTTACAACTACCCGCTCTCCCGCCGCACGACGCTCTACACGGCCGCCGGCTGGATCCACAACGACTTCTCCGACGACTATGCGGCCGCCAAGCCCACCGCCGTCGAAAACGACTACGAATGGATCTGCGGCATCACGCACAAGTTCTGATGAAGAACAACCGGTTCTGACCGACGAAGGCCTGAGCTGACAGGCAGAAAAAACCAGAAGCAAGCGGGGACGGCCTCACGGCCGCCCCCGTTTGTTTTCATCCGCGCCACACTCCGGATCAGTCCTTCACGGGAATGATGAAGCGGCCGCAACACCTCCTTTCCGCGCCCGGCGCCTCAAGCTGCAGCTCGTGCACGAGCAGCGCGTCGCCCGCCTGCTCGAAGCCGAGCGCCTTCATCCTCAGGAAGGCGGGATGCTCGCCCTTCACGATGTCGGTCATCAGGAAGCCGTTCGGAATCCCGCTGAAGTGAAAGACGAAGGCCTTCCCGAAGTCCATGCGGCGCACAGCCTCGTTGACGGGAATTCCGTATTTCTTCAGAAGCGACTCCCGCACCGCAAAGCCCCAGTGCAGATGCGACTCGTCGATCTCGAGCGACTGCGCGACGCACATCGCCGACTTCGTGACGGGGAGCCACGCGACCCAGGTCTTCAGGACGTCGTAGATGCACGACGTCTCAAGAAACTCGCGCGAATTCGTGTGGTAGAGGAACCAGTGCGGCTCCATGTTGCAGACCTCCCAGTCGACGGGCTTCGCACGACGCTCCTCAAACCAGAGGCGAATGCGCTCGTGCTCCTCGACCACGGCCTGCATGCGCTCGATCTGAGCGCGCATCTCGTCGACCTTGGCGTCAAGACATCCGACGGCCTCGTCGAGACCGCCCTCAAGAAACGGTCCCATTTCCTTGACGGAAATGCCGTAGTTGCGAAGCCTCATGTACTGAAGAATGCGGGCCGACTGGTCGAACCCGTAGTAGCGGTAGCCGCTCGCGCGCTGCGTGACGTCAAGCAGGCCGCTCTCCTGATAGTGCTTGAGGAATTCGGCCGTCACGCCGAGGTAGCGGGCAAAGTCGCCGATGCGGTACTGCCGGCAGTCAGTCTTCTTTTTCGTCGCCATGGTTGAGCCTGAATCCGTTTCATGAAGTGCAACGTCCATTCTCTCACGCCTCAAAGGGAAACGGTCGACACGCCTCGCCCCGACGGTGAAGGAGCGCCGCCCGTCTTGCGCTCCGCGCAAACCTTCTTTGCCTGCGCCTGCGTTTCGGGCCGTCCTCACCTTTGCTAGATTGAATCCGGTCAATCGGGATCCGCTCCCGAATCCGACCACCACAACAGGAGAAGACCATGAAGAAACTCGCACTGGCTCTGCTCGCCTCTCTGGCGCTCTCGACCGGCGCTCAGGCGCTCGAAACGGGCGTGGCTCCCAAAGTCACCGAACTCGACGTTTCGAATCCGACGACCGGACTCTACGTCGGCAACTCGTACTCGTTCTATAACTGCGGAGTTCACGGCTACGTCCGCGGCCTCACGCGCGCCGCCAACCGCACCTGGAAGGCCCGCCTGCAGACCATCAGCTCCGGGATGCTGAGCTGGCACAACGTCGAGGACTATCTTTTGCCGCACGAAATGGACACGTATGTCGTGAAGGGTACCGACAAGATGTTCGACGTCGTCTTCCTTCAGGGCATGTCGTCCGAGCCCATCGCCGCCAAGCGCGTGCCGACCTTCAGGAAGTATCTCGCGAAGCACGTCGAGACGATCCGCTCCAAGGGCTCAGTCCCCGTCGTGGTCGTCACCTGGGCCAAGGCCGACAAGATGGACAAGGACACCCGCCGCCTTGCCGACAGCATCATCGAAGAAGCCAACCGCAACAACGCGATCGCGCTGCCCGTGGGCCTTGCCTTCGCCGAAAGCCTGAAGGAGCGCCCCGACCTCGTGCTTCATCAGGCGGACAAGAGCCATCCGACCGCAGCAGGCTCTTACCTCTACGGCGCGCTCATTTACTCGCTCCTCTTCAAGGCCTCGCCCGAAGGACTCGACTTCCTCGGCGAATGCGAAAAACCCCTCAGGCCCGAGGACGCCGCCTACCTGCAGAAGCTTGCGTGGCGAGTCACCACGGAGTTCTACGGCTGGAAATGACAAGAGACCAATAAAGGAGATTCATCATGATGTTTCGTCTGCTTCCCGCTGCGGCCATGACCGCAACGGCGCTCGCCGCCATGACGGCCGGCGCCGCCACCGTTGACGTCTACGGCGTCGTCGACACCGGCCTGCACTACGTCAAGGCCGACAGCGGCGACACGTCCGTGACCATGGACTCGGGCATTTCCAAGGGCTCCCGCGTGGGCCTCATCGGCTCCGAGGATCTCGGCGGCGGATACAAAATCGTCTTCAATCTGGAGACGGGCTTCAGCCTCGACGACGGCTCCTTCGACAACACCAAGAACCATCTGGTGAATCCTCCCCGCCCAATTATTAATTGGACGGGGCTTCCCTGCCTTTTACCAGCAAGGACTGCCTGAGCACAGATAGCGGGCAAACTCAGAAATCTGCGCTCACATG
>ERZ506905.276-NODE-276-length-24524-cov-5.32008_pt1 | contig 24524 bp, 14 predicted proteins | sample MGYA00513175_ERZ506905 | MGnify/ENA metagenome assembly ERZ506905
GGGGAATCATTCCCCCCGGCGGAGCCTGAGGCAGAGCCTCAGCGGGTACGGGCAGAGCCCGCATCCTCTCCCTCCCCCCCCTTTTACCGTTCGTTACGCGCCGACGTGCTCGGCGTACTTGTCCGGATCGTCCGTGATGACATAGATCACGCGCACATCATCAGGATCGACGGCATGGGCCTTGGGGAACTCCTTCTTCAGCTCCTCCACGCGCTTGTGCGCGAGTTCGAGCATGGCGGCGCGTTCCCCGAAGCGCATGGCTCCGGTGGGACAGGACTGCACGCACGCGGGAATGCCGCCCGCGCTGATCCTGTCGATGCACATGGTACACTTCACGATGGCCCCGGTCTTTTCGTTCTTTCGGGGGATGCGGTACGGACAGGCGTCGAGAAGCACGTCGAAATCGTTCTCGGCGGTCTTTTCCGTATACACCACCGCGCCGGTGGCCTCGTCGTGAATCATGGTCCCCTCATCGGCGGCGAGCACGCACGGCGGGTTCACGCAGTGGCGGCACATGTCGGTGAAGAAGTTCCAGTAGGGTTTGCCGTTTTCATGCCGCCCTTCGCTGAACCGGACGATCTTGTAGGTATCGCCGTTCATATCGGGCGGGTTCTGGTAGGAACCGGTCTGCACGGTATCGGTGGCGGGCAGCTCGTTCCACTGCTTGCAGGCCACCTGACAGCCGCGGCACCCGGTGCAGCGGGATACGTCAACGAGAATAGTCTTTCCGTCGGACATGGCCTTCCCTCCTAAGCCTTGATTTTGTCGATGTTGACCATAAACGCCTTGTATTCGGGCGTCATGCTGTTCGCGTCACCGACCATGGGACTGAGCAGGTTTGCCGTGTCGCCGCATTCCTTGGGCTGCAGCCAGCCGTAGTTGAAGGTCATGCCCACCTGATGCACGGTTTTGCCGCCGCACTTGAAGGGCGTGAGGCGCACCGTGACCATCGCCACGGCGTCTACCGTGCCGCGCGCCGAGGAGATGCGAACCTTTTCCCCGTTGGCAATGCCCTTTTCCTTCGCCAGCTCTTCGCTGATCTCCACATACGCCTGGGGCTGGGCTTCGACGAGCCACGGCTGCCAGCGGGTGAACGCGCCCGTGCACCAGTGTTCGGTGCAGGAGTACGTGGTCATCACCAGCGGGAAGTCGGGCGATGCGTTGGCGATCGGGTTCATGTCCTTGCCGAAGGTATGGAGGGCCGGGTTGACCCGCTGGGCGGACATGATGTTCTTCTTGAAGGGGCTTTCCATCGGCTCGTAATGTTCCGGGAACGGGCCTTCGGCCAGTCCGGGGCCGTACAGGGCGCCGAGGCCCTCCGGCTGCATGATGAACGGCAGCTTGCCGCCCTGCATGGCCAGCGGCGGGGCCGGACCGTCCGGCACGTCGCCGATCCATTGCCCGTCCTTCCACTGCACCAGCGCCTTTTTCGGGTTCCACGGCTTGCCCTGCGGGTCCACGGAAGCGCGGTTGTAGATGACGCGGCGGTTGACCGGCCACGAGTAGGACCATTCGGGATAGAGGCCGAGCCCGGTGGGATCGACCTTCTTGCGCCGCTTCATGAGGTTTTCGCCCGCGCGGGTGAAGCTGCCGGAACAGATCCAGTTGCCGCACGAGGTCGAGCCGTCGGCCTGCAACAGCGGGAAGCCGGGCACGCATTCGCCCTTCTTGTATTCCACGCCGTTGATGGTCACGTCCTTGAGGAAGTAGCCGTTGATGTACTTCGCCACCCGCTCGGGATCGTAGCGGCCCTTGCCGTCCACGAAGTCGGTGTTCGCCGCCAGAATAGGCTCGGGGAACGTGCCGCCGTCCTTGGCGTACAGTTCCTTGAGCCTGCTCATGACGCGCCAGAACACGTCGCCCGTAGAGATGGCGTCGCCGGGGCCTTCGGCGGCGGCATACTTCCACTGCATCCAGCGCCCGGAGTTGGCCTGGCTGCCTTCCTTTTCCACGGAGGCGGTCACGGGAAGCAGGAAGCATTCGGTCTTCACCTTCTTGGGATCGAGGCCGGGGCCCTTCCAGAAGGATGCCGTCTCGTTGTCGAAGATGTTGACGTGGACCATCCAGTCAAGGTTCTGCAACGCCTTCCGAACTTTATTGGAATTCGGGAGGCTGCACGCGGGATTCTGCCCCACGCAGGTGAGGCCCTTGATCTTGCCCGCATACATGGCGTCGATCATGCTCATGACCGAGGCGTCCTGCCCGTCGTCGAGCTTCGGCAGATAGTCGTAACCAAAGCCGTTTTCAGACGTCCCGCCTTCGGGATAGAAGGCCCGCATCAGGCTGGTGACGTACTTGCCGGTATTACTCATCCAGTTCAGGGACTGCGGGTTCGCCGTCCGGGGCGTGGTGCCCGCGATGTACTGCTCCAGCGTCTGCCACGAAGCCTTGGGAGCCTTGAGGTAGCCGGGCAGGTAATGCGACAGCAGAGCGTGGTCGGTAGACCCCTGCACGTTGGGCTCGCCGCGCAGGGCGTTGATGCCGCCGCCGCAGATGCCGATGTTGCCGAGCAGGAGCTGCACGATGGTCATCGTACGGATGTTCTGCACGGCCACGGAATGGTGGCACTGGCCGAGGGCATACATGATGGTCCCGGCCTTGTCCGGCTTGCCGGTTGCGGCGAAGGCCTTATACACGGCCAGCAGATCCGCCTCGGGCGTCCCCGTGATCGAGGAAACCTTCTTCAGATCGTACCGGTCATAATGCTTCTTCATCAGCTGGAAGACGCAGTGCGGGTTCTTCAGCGTATCGTCGCGCTTGATCAGGCCCTTGCCGTCCTTCTGGAACGACCACGAGGACTTGTCGTAGGCGTGTTTCTGCGCGTCGTAGCCGGAGAACAGGCCGTCGTTGAACGAGAACTTGGGGTTCACGAGGAACGCGGCGTTCGTGTAGCTCAGTACGTAATCCTTAAAATAGAGATCATGATCGAGGATATACTTGATCATGCCGCCGAGGAACGCGATGTCCGTGCCCGAGCGAAGCGGGGCGTACATGCTTGAGCGTGCCGACGTGCGGGTGAAACGGGGATCGACGTGGATGACCTCGGCCCCCTTGTCCTTTGCCTTGAGCACCCATTTGAACGAGATCGGGTGGTTTTCAGCTGCATTGCTGCCTTGAATGAGAATACAATCACTGTGCTGGAGATCGATCCAGTGATTCGTCATCGCGCCGCGTCCGAACGACTCTGCCAGAGCCGGTACAGTGGGGCCGTGTCAGACCCGGGCCTGGTGATCGATGTACACCAGGCCGTAGGAGCGGGCGAAGACGGCCATGGACCAGCACTCTTCGCTGTCGACGTTGGAGCTGCCCAGATGGGCAACGGACTCGACACGGTTGACGGTCTGCCCTTTCGCGTTCTTCTTGACGAAGCCGGCGTCACGCTCTTCCTTGAGGTGCCGCGCGATGCGATCGATGGCGAAATCCCAATCCTTTTCCTCCCACTTGTCGCCGTAGGGCGCGCGGTACAGCACCTTGTCCAGGCGGCGGTCGTTGGCGGCCGTGGTCTGGTAGATGCCCGCGCCCTTGGCGCACAGCGAGCCTTCATTGATGGGATGTTCGGGGTCGCCTTCGATATTGATGATCTTGCCGGTCTTCGTATCGGTGCTGCACAAAAGCCCACACCCCACCGCGCAGTAGCAGCAGATGGAAGTGGACTGTTTGGCGGTTTTGATCCGGTCGTATTTGGTCAGTTCCTGAGCAAAGGCTTCGATGGGAAGCACTCTCACGCCAAGGCTGGAGAGCAGGATTCCCGCGCCCAGCCCGCATGACAACTTGAGAAACGATCTGCGTTCCATAGTCACTCACACGATGATGAGGGTTATCCGAATATCCGGACCGCTGACGGCGGACGGATTTTCGGAGAATTCCCAGTCACGGTACAGGAAGAAACCGTTTCATTCAAGGCGACCCCCTTTCTTTTTCGTAATGTTAACAGCCTATTGAGAAAACAAGTGCAATCTTCAATTATGCTTATAAAAGCATAATAAATCAGTGAGCTGTACGCGGAGGCAGCCCTGTCCGGAGCCTTCCGGACAAAATGGGGCGTGTCGTGCCCCCACCCAAAAAGGACGTGGTCTCACGGTATTAGGAATCTATCAAAAAAAGCAGATCTCTTTTGGGACAATCTCGGAAAATGAGCAGGATGTCCGCAATGTCGCGGAAAAACCGTTCTCCGGGATACGGCGAAGGCGTGGGGAAACCGTTTTAGCGGCGGGGCAAACATGGATACCGTGCCTCTCCTGCGGGTGCCACGGGGAATCCGCCTCATGGCCGGGACAGGGAACCTCCCGGCATCCGTTCATCCTGCGCAACAAAAAAGGACTGCCCCAAACAGGGCAATCCCTTCCATTGTATGAAGGCGACGGGCCGCCAGTGAGGAGCGCGAAGAAGAAGAAGAAGAAGAAGAAGAAGAAGAAGAAGAAGAAGAAGCAAGCAAACCATGAAAAACCGTCATGGAATCGCACGCCTTGAGCCGAAGCCTCGAACGGGCTGTCCCCCTGCCCTGCACATCCCGCCCAAGCCACACACGAGGCGGCGAGAACACTCTCCCCAGAAAAAGGGGAAAAGCACTCCGGAAGAAGCGCCATAGACGGAAAAGCACAACGCTTCCACCTCATACCGCCACCGCTCATCCGGCCAAAAGCCTCTTTCCGGCGCACAACGCCTCAAAGAAACGTCATTTCTTGATCAAACCGGACGAATACACGCAACAGCGCGACTTCCCGGACTGCTTCGCCGCGTACATGGCTATGTCGCTCTGCCGTACCAAGTCGTCCAGCTTCGTTCCCGGGTCCGCACTCGACGCGATGCCGATACTCGCGGACATCACGCGCAGGTAATCCGAAGCCTGAAACGCCCCCAACAGACTTTGCAAAAGCCGATTGGCCTTCTCTTCCAAAAACGCTAAAGACCGCTCACCAACAAGGCAGATCAAGAACTCATCACCGCCGAGCCGTACGATGAAATCCCCGGGGAACGCTTCCCGCATCAGCCGGGCAACGAGTTCGAGCGCCCCGTCGCCGATGTGGTGGCCGTGGGCGTCGTTCACTTTTTTGAAATCGTCCAAATCGACATACAGGAGGCTGAGCTGGTTCTCTTTCCTGTTCTCGTTCATATACTCATAGAAGAAGCGGCGGTTGTATAGTCCGGTCAGGGCATCGGTATTCGCGCTGATCCAGATCTGGTGCTCGAATGTCCGTTCGATGGTTACGTCGCGGCAGAAGCAGAACTGCCCCACCCGGTTGCGGAATACGTCAAAAATGGGTTCCTCATGGAGCTCCAGAATCCGCTCCTCGCCGTGCAACCGTATTTCGAAGTGCCCCTCCCCGTAGGTCTTGCAGAGGCTTTTCTGGATAACGTGCTTCCATTCCTCATAGGGCTTGCCGACGATGTTCTTTTCCTTCGCGGCGAAATACTCCTCAAACTTGGCGTTCACATTAATGATCCGCCCGTCGTTGCCGCTGATGAGGATCGCAAACGGCATATTCCGCAGGAAAATCTCCAGCTCCGCGCCCATGTTCGCAAGATCGGTCACGTCATGCGCGATGCCGACCGTCCCGAGAATCGTCCCGTCTTCGTCGAACAGCGGGGACTTGTATGTCTTGAACTGGCGCATCCCCTGTTTGCTCTTGACCATTTCGTCAAAAAGGCAGGTGCGCCTTTCCTCAAGCACGATCTCGTCAGACTCCAGACAAATGTACTCGCCCTGCTCGTATTCTTCCTTCTTCAAATCCCATATGTAATAGTGGCCGCGCCCCTGTACGTCCTCCTTCATCTTGCCTACGGCATGGCAAAAACCGTTGTTGACCTTCAGGTGCGACCCTTTTACATCCTTAAACCAAATAAGATCGGGAATGCTGTCGATGATCGTATCCAGATACGTCTGGGTCAGGCGGCTGTCTTTCCGATGCTTGACGCCCGCTAATATCTTTTTGAAGCGTACCGCACCGAAATCCCTATGGAAAGGCTTCACCCAGATGTCGTCGGCGGCCTCCAGAGAAGGGGTGCGGAGAACGGCGAACGCCTCCGCTTCCATGCAGAACACCAGGATCGCCCCCGGCTTGCACAGTGCTCGAACCGCTTCCGGACGCTCCGTCACGGGCAGATCAAGAACGATGATATCACTGCCCCGCACGGCTTCCGGAGAAAAACTCCGGTAACCGGAAACGTCATGCTCAAACCGTTCCAGCGGAGCGATGTTCCGTACGTCTGCCAAAAGCAGAGGATCCTCGCTGAAAACCCTGATGTCGAGCTTACACCTGTACACGTCCTATCCCCTTAAATGATGTATCACGGACGCCATGCCCGGCCTTCAAACCGGGCCTCCTCGGAAGCACGAAGCCCCCTCTTCCCCCCAGCTCCCAGTGAAACGACTTCCTTCCCCAGCGAAAACGGTTCTCTCATTCTCTTGTTGACGGCACCTTGGCGTTCCTCTGGCTCAAAACAGGCTCCTCCGCCGACGGTTGGGTAAACCGGGAGCCCCTTTGTATCAGCCTATGCTGTTCAGCATTGCAATGCCAGCACTGTTTTGGGCCCTCCGTCGGTGCTATCGCGTAACCATCCATCATGATTTCCTTCATGCGGCACAGATTTTCTTCAGCGCGGCATCCGTTTCAGAAGCCGGGACGAAAGGCGCTTCACGATGGCCGAAGAAGGGGTGCGCCGCAGCGGGGACGGCAGCATGACCGCCAGCCGGGCGGCCTCGCCCCGTGAGAGGCTTGCGGCGGATTTTCCGAAGTAATGCCGGGCTGCGGCCTCCGCCCCATAAACGCCGTTGCCCCACTCCGCGACGTTCAGATACAGCTCAAGAATCCGTTCCTTGTCCAACGCGAGTTCGAGACGCCATGTCATGATGGCTTCCTTGAGCTTCCGCAGGATAGAACGCTCAGGCGTAAACCACAGGTTCTTGGCAAGCTGCTGCGAGATGGTGCTGCCCCCGGCGGCCATCCGGCCTTTATCCCAGTTACGCTTCAACGCATCGTACATTTGGGAAAAATTGAATCCGTCGTGCTTCCAGAACAGATCGTCTTCGGACGTCACCACGGCTTGGCGCAGCGCCGGAGCAATGCGCTTGAGCGGAACCCACTGCTGCCGGATACGCATGGCCTTGCCGTCCTTCCCCTTGGGGCCGTCCTGCCATTGCTCCTGACGGTATTCCATAAAAGACGTGGTCCCCGGCTGTTCCGTCTCCAGCCAGCCGACAGGAGGCCACACCAGATATCTTCCGATATCCAGCATGAAGAAGAGGGTTACCCCGAAGAGCAAACTGCGTACCGGACGCTTTCGCCACGACGCGGCTCTATTTCGCACGTATGTTGTGAAAGAAGACATCGCAGGACCGTACCCCCATCACCCCGCTCCTGCAAGGAGGGATGCAGTCCCTGCCTGTGGAAAAGGCCAGCATTCGGAGAAAGGAGCATGGGGCTCCGAGCTTGGGAGCCTGCGGGAGAAAGATTGGAAAGCATCAAAAAAAGATTAAGTGATAGATTGTTACAAACGCTCAGGCAACGCTGCAATGAGAATATCCGCCGAAAACGTTTTCCGCCTTCGAGCGTCTTTTCCCCGACCCGAAAAAACGGCGCTGCCGGAATCCTCTTCCGACAGCGCCGCGTGCATACAGGGGAGACGTCATACGGAAACGCCCCTCCCTAAAGAACAACTTGCCCGCCATACGGCATCATGGTCCGTCCTCCCCTGACGTCAGGCCGGGGAATCGAGGAGATACCCGCCGTCGACGGTCACGGTGATGCCCGTCACATACGAGGAGGCGTCCGAAGCCAGCCAGACCAGCGTGCCGATAAGCTCGTCGGGGTGCCCCATCCGGTGCATGGGCGTGGCGTCCACCCCGCGCTGCGCCTTGGGTCGGTAGCTGCCGTCAGGGTTGAACAGCATTTGCGCGGGGTTGTTGTTCGGGAAAAACCCCGGAGCCACGGCGTTTACGCGCAGTTTCGGATTAAAGTCTCGGGCAAGATGCGCGGCAAGGGACTGGGTGAAATTGCTCACCCCGGCCTTGGCCGCGGCATAGGCGATATGCCCGCGGATAGCCGTGAACGCGCTGATGGAGCTGAAATTGATGATCGATCCGCCGCCGGGGTTGTCGAGCATCTTCGCGCCGTACGCGAGGCAAGGCCAGAAACAGCCGCCGAAGAGGTTCAGCGTCACCGTATCGAACTGCGGCTGTGCGTCGAGATCGAAAAGGCTCTGCTCGTCCGTGTAATACGCGCCCTTGACGTTGCCGCCCGCCGTGTTGATCACCACGTCGATCCCGCCGAAATCGCGCATCACGTCTTCGGCGTGTTGCCGGATCTCGTCCTGACTGAACGAATTTACCTTGTAGGGCTTTATCTCCACACCCGCGTCACTGGTTTCGGAAATCAGGGTGTCCAGCCGTTCCCTGCTAGAGTTGTAACACGCCGCCACGTTGGCCCCGGCATAGGCCATCGCCCGTACGGCGGCCCCGCCAAGGGCCCCGGAAGCACCGGTCACAACGGCGGTTTTCCCCTTCAAACTGAACAGCGCATGAATATCCATCTCGTCCTCCTGACAGGTTGACGTGCGTTGTCTCCATCTGACTCCAACCGTGAGGCTCATTCCTCATCAAGCCACGCGGCCTTCTCGAAACGCAGCGTCCGATCCGCGGGATAAGCCTGCTTCCAATAGGCCGCGCACGTTCCCGAAGTGACGCACCACAGCCCGGGGTCACCCGTAATCGCCCGCATGAGCCTGTCCAGCACGGCCCGGGCCGCTCCGAACTGCATGAGATACGGCTGGATCACAAATGTGGACTGCCTTCCCCACGCCCGCACCCCTTCCAGCTCGGCGGCCCAGTTTTCCCAAAGCGCCCGCGTCTGCACGAGCCCGCTCCCCTTGCCCACTCCGGGGAAAAACATGAAGAACTGCGTATCCATCGCGTAATAATAGGGCAACATGAGCAGCGTACGCCGCCGGTCGTAATCCGTAATCCAGTAGTGCGGGATGTCGTCAGCCATGGAGTTGCCGAAATACCCGCAACCGGCTTCGAGCAGCAGTTCCCCTGTGGCGCCGGAAACCGAACCTCCCGGATAATCGTCCCCCGTGCGCGGCAGCGTGAACCATCCCTCAGGCCGCGTGCCCGTCAGCTCCGCAAGCCCCGAAAACGTCCGCTCAATGCGTTCCCGTTCTTCGTCGGGGGAAAGCCCCGCCACGTCCTCCTTGGCGAAGGAACCGGCGGCGATTTCGTGGCCGTCCGCATGGGCGCGGCAGACGCTCTCGGGAAAGGCCCGGGCCATCGCCAGCGGCACGGCGAACGTGGCCTTCACGCCGTAAGTGTTCAGGTAGTCGATGAGCCAGTCGCCGGATACCGCATTGCCCCACACCGTCCGGGCATAGGCGATCGCCGCCTCATCAATACCCTCGGCACCGGCTGGCACACTGTAGTCCACCACCACGGACACGGCGGCCTTGCCCGCAGGCCACACGATGCCGGAAGGCGACATTTCATCCGAAAGCGTGAAATCTTTTTTCCAAGGCATGGCGTCCTCCGGGATCAGGCTGAAGCCGGCCCTTCGGCCGGAAACCGTTCAAGGATGTAGTCAGCAAGCCACGCGGACGTGGCGAACAGCACGTCGCCGTCCTCCCGCGTCCGGCGGAAAAACCGCCGCAGCATTTCGAGACGGCAAAGCCTCCCGCACAGGTGCGGATGGATCACGATGTTCATATAGCCGGTCGTCTCGCGGGCGGCGGCATAGGCTTCGAGAAGCGTCTGGAGGAACGCTTCGGGGGACTGGATGCGCTGCTGCTCGTTGCGGCTTCCGAACCATCCGAAATAGAAAAACATCGCGTCGTCATGGATAAAACTGATCGGCAGGTTGAGCATCCATTTCCCGATGTTTTCATAATAGACATAGAAGGGAAACTCACCCTGCGGCGTATAGGAAACATATGTGTAGGCGTGATCCCGGAGCGCGGCGAGGTCGTGCTCGCTGCGCGTGCCCGCCGGGTATTGTCCCGTCAGCCCCTTGATGAGCGTATCCGTCCTGTCGATGTGGACGGCCTCCTCCTCAAGCGTCGGGGGGATGTGGTGATCCCACATGTGATTGGCGATTTCGTGCCCTTCCCGCACGGCGCGCCGGAGTACTTCCGGATATAAGAGCCCCGTCTGTCCGGGCAGGAACAGCGTCGTTCTGACGTCGAATTCGCCGAACACGTCCAGCAGCCGCCACAATCCGGTCCGGCCCCCGAACTCGCCCTGCGCGCACCAGAGTTTCGGTTCGCGGAGGAACTTCCGGAAAATCATCGCGTCGAAATCGACCGTAAAGTTGATGATGACCCTGACGCCGCCGGGAAAGACGAATCCCGGGATAGCCTTGATCCGGCGGGCCGTTTTGTTCTTGAGCATCAACGGAGCTTCCTGCATCGCCTGTACTCCCTCTGGGTGAACCCCATTACACTTCAGTGATCATGCCGCCCGACAGATTGAGGGACTGCCCCGTCAGATACGAGGACACGTCCGAAGCCAGGAACAGCGCCGTCCTCACAATGTCGTCCACGCTGGCCATGCGGCCCAGCGGAATGTTTTTCCGGATGGCCTCGCGCAGGGTTTCGGCGGGAACGCCCAGACGTTCCGATTCCGCCGCCACCCGGGAATCCACCATCTCGCTCTCGACGGGGCCGGGACAGATGCTGTTGGCCCGGATCCCGTCTGCGGCGTACTCCACCGCCACGGACTTCAGGAGCATGATCAGCCCCGCCTTGCTGACGGAATAGCTGCTGTACCCCGGCAAAGGGCGCTTGCCCGCCCCCGACGCGACGGCGACCACGGACCCGCCGCGTGCCCGCATGAGGGGCAAAAACGCGTGCAGCAGGCGGAACGTGCCGTGTACGTTGATGTCCTGCGTATGCAGCCACGTTTCAATGGAGTCTTCCGTCAGCTTCACGGGATCTGGGAAGACCCCCGCGCACTGGATCAGGATATCGATGCTCGGAAACAAGCGCCCGACCGCATCCCGCATGGCCTCGACCTGCGCGGCGGAGCATACGTCCGCCGTGAACGCCCGGGCCACCACCCCTTCGGCTTCCAGTTCCCGCGCCCGTTCGAACACACGCTCGTCCCTGTCGGCGAGGCAGACGGATACGCCCTGCCGGGCCAATGCTCCCGCAATGTGAAAACCGATGCCCCTTGCCTTCCCGGAACCCATCACAAATGCCGTCTTGCCTTTCAAATCCGTATACATAACGTGTATCCCTTGTTGTGGGCCGGACGGCAGCGGAGGAAGGAGGCCGCCCGGCCCGGGGAGTGGAGAATTCCCAAAAACCTAGAACTGGCGCGGCCCCCAGATCTTCATCCTGTGCCCCGCGAGCAGGATGGCCGCACAGACGGCGATCATGACGACGTGCATGATGAGCATCCCGGAGATGCCGAACCCGCCCGGCATGGTCACCGAGACCAGCAGGAAGGGGAACAGCGGGATAAGGGCGTACACGTTGTTCAGGCCCACTTCAGCGGCCGCGGGCGTCTTGAAATCGCTGTCCACGATGCGCAGCAACGCCAGCCCGCTGGCCGCCGTCCCGGTAACCAACCCGAACACGACCAGCAGCCGCTCCAGCCCGAAGGAGCCGACCCTGCGGCCGAGGTACAGCACGCCGAGAAGCGTGATGAGCGTGCACGCGGCGATGACGAGGATGAACGGAATGAAATACTTCATGACCGTCGCGGCGCTGACCGCCATGAGCGCGGAAATGATCATGTAGTCGATGGTGGTCCCGAGGATGCGGTTCTGCGCGTCATCGCTGTAGAAGGCATTCGCGGCGGTGTGGTTGATGACGAGGCGGACGATCATGCCCGCGAACAGCGCATAAAGGTAAATGAACCCGAAGGAGGCCGTCTGATAGTTCGGCGGAAGGACGAAATACTTGAGCACGTAGCAGACGATCCAGCCCAGCCCGTACACGGTGGCGGCAACGGCGAAGTGTAGCGCGAACGTATCCACGTTGCCGCTGTGGGTCGTCAACTGGCAGGCGGGAACCCGCTTATCTTCCGAGCGGAGGCCCTTCAGGAAATCGGAGGAAAGCTCCTTCGTGCCGTAGGTCGCATAGCCCTTGCGCAGTCCCCAGTTGGCGAGGGGCACGCCCACGAAGTTGGCGACCATGAACCCCGCCGCCGCGTAGGCCAGCCCCATGGAAACGCAGTCCGGCAAGCCATAGTCGTTTTGCCACGACATGCCCACGGAAAGGGCCTGACCGGGCCCGAAAGCAAAGCCGAACCCGGCGAGGAACCCCGTCGCGGAGGTCAGATCGGCCCCGGTGATCTTGGCGTAGAGCTCCGTAATCCCATAGCCCACGGTCGCCTGAAGGCCGTAGAACAGCCAGAACAGCAGATCGATCCACAGAGCGCCCTTGATGAGCGTCATGCTGCGGCCCTTGGTGTGCGTGCTGAAGCAGCCTAGGCCGATGATCCCAAACCCGAAACTGAACAGATGGAAAGAAATCATCCCGAAATCGCCGACCTTGAGCGGCACCCAGCCCTCGGGCGAGGGATAGCCTATCCAACCCAAGTTGATCAGCGCAAACCCGAGCGTCCCGGCAATGATCCCCGCCGGAACAAGGTACTTCTGCAGAAACGTCACTTTGGCGCGCAGCCAGACGCTCAGGAGCAGAAGAAACGACATCCACATGACCGCCATCAGATAAGGAAGAAACGAGCTTTCCATGCTGCACCCGGAGAGTTGCGGGGCGCTTCCCGGCATGGGGAGGCGCGCCCGGGTTTCGAGGCCCTTCGTCCGCCCGGCGGCGACGAGGGAAAAGCCGGTGACGCGGGGAGGCAGTGGACTGAGCACGGGAAGGAACACCCCGCTCAGGCGCTTCTCGTTCAGAAGGCACTTGTAGATAAGCAAGCATAATGCCAACATGATATTTCATATAAAAGATGAAATTTCAGCATGATATTGACAAATCCGGATCAGCGTTATATTCCTTTTCCAAAAAACGGGACTGCATAATCCCGAAAACGGGATTTATCCGTAAAACGGGAATGGCCTCGGAGGTTCCGCCATGTACGCAGGGACAGTATCGCCATCGGACCCCATCCTCGCCGCGCTGACGCTCTCGCTCCACCTTTCGGCAACCCCGCTCAGCGAGAGGCACCTCTCCCTCATCACCGGGCAGCCTGAAGAAAACATCCGGCAGATTTTATTGGATTTGGAAGGATTCGGCTTCGCCGCAAGGACCGAAGCGGGGTGGACCTGCGGCACAGTCCCGCCGTCCCTGCTCGGCGCGATGGCCGCCACGGTCCGGGCCAAGATTCCCGAATCCCGGATGCCTCACTATCTGGGCTTCCTCCTCCCGGACGCCCCGCTTGAAGAATGCGAACTCGTGGTGCGGTATCTGGACGAGGAACTGAACCAGCAGGCCCCGGAAACCCTGCTCTGCCTCGAATTCGTCATCCGATACCTGCGGGACTGGGGAGAAACCCACGCCAACGCGGCCTTCCAAAAAAGCTCGCAGTACGCGGAGCTGGTCCTCATCGTGCAGAGCCAGTGCCTGTTCCTCAACGACCAGATGCAGATGGCGGTCAAGCTGACGCCCATCGCCTATGCCCTGACGCAACAGTCCGGAAATGAGAGCTTCAGGACACTGGTGGCGATTTTCGGGTGCTATCTCAAGGTGTTTTCCGACGAGCCGCTGCCGCAGGACATTTCCCGGTACGTGGAGCGGCTTGGGGAACTCCCGGATCTCGGGGACAAGGAAATGCAGGACTGCCTGCCGCTGTTCCGGGGCATCCTGCATTACGTGCGCGGCGAGTACCCGCATGTCCTGAAATATTATGAACAAAAACTGGAAGTCTACGGCTGGAAATACCGGCGCTTCGCCATGCTGCTTGCATCCTGCGCCAGCCAGTCCGCGTTCTACCTGCGGCAATACCACCTCTCGCTCGGCATCAACGAATCGTCCCGCCGCACGGCGGCCCTTGCCGGGGACCGTATGCTCTCCATGTTCTGGATGCTGCATCTGGCTTTCGCCATGCTCCGCGTCGGGGACATGGACGCCGCCCTCCTTAATCTGGACGGCCTGTTCATGGCATTCGACGCACGGCAGTACAACAAGACCGCCGTCAGCACCGTCCGGGGCATCGCACTCTACCATTATCTGAACGGGCGCCTCCGGTCCGCCCACGCCCTGCTCACCGGGCAGGCCGCGAGGGGCGTCTCTCCCAACGCGCCGCACGTCCCCTTCGAAGACCCCCTCAACCTCGACATGCTCTATGCGCTGGAGCAGGCCGGGTTTCCGCCAATCTCGCGGTACCCGCTCGATCTTATCGTAAAAAAGCTCAAGGAAGGCGCCAACCGCCAGCTCAGGGGGGCTGCGCTGCGTATTGAAGCCCTCCGTCTGCGGGATCGCGGCGGAGATCCGGAGCGTGAGCAGACGCTGCTGCGCGAGAGCCTGGACTGCATCTCCGGAACGGGCGATCGCCGCGAAGAAGCCCTCAGCGCCAATGAACTGGCGAACGTCCTCGAACGGATCGGCGATGCGGCCTCGGCGGCGGCCCTGCGGGATCAGGCGGAAGCCTGCGCCGGGTTCCGCGTCGATCGGAGCGTTTCCTACCAGCAGATGGTCCTTCTTTTAACCCGCCATTCCCAGGGAAACAGGCTCCCCGCCCTCGGCGACGGGCATTACGACTGCCCGCAGGACTCCTGCGTGGAACGCTGCCACCGCGCATTCAATGTTTTCTCCAATGAAACATGCCTGACCAGCGCCCTGCACCGCTTGGTCGCCATCGCCCAGAAGGAATTGAAGTCGGAACGCGGAGCGCTGTTCCGGCGGGACGAGGACAACCGGCTTGCCTGCGTCGCGGCCGTCAACCTGACCGACATGGAACTGAAAAGCGAGCAGATGCGCCCGTGCCTCGAATGGCTCGACGGCTTTTCCGACCGCCCTGCCGCTCCGGGACGCGGCGAGCAAGGGCTTTGTTTGCCTCTCGACATCGGCGAATCCGGCCTTTGGCTGCTCTATCTGGACAGCACCTTTACCGACGGCTCATTCGCCCACCTCCATCAGCCCGAGCTCCATACCCTCTCTTATTTGTTCGCCTCGGAAGTACGCTCCGCCCTGCGCCTCAAAAAAGTGCGCGACGAGGAGTCGCGGCACCAGAAGGAGCGCTTCCAGTCCGTCGTGCTCCAAGAGGACAGAAACATTGCCCCCTTGTTCGGAACCGGCCTCGGGGAGCTGCTCGAACAGGTCAGGCACGTGAGCGTGACGGACGCGCCCGTGCTCATTTTGGGGGAAACCGGCGTCGGGAAGGAGGTCATGGCCCGGCAGATCCACCTCATGAGCCGCCGGAGCGGGCCTTTCATCGCGGTTCACCCCGCGAGCACCCCGGAACACCTTTTCGAGAGCGAGTTCTTCGGCCATGAGCGCGGCGCGTTCACCGGAGCCATCAAGCAAAAGCTCGGCTTCTTCGAAATGGCCGACGAGGGGACGCTCTTCATCGACGAAGTGGGAGACATCCCTCCGGCGATCCAGACGAAACTCCTCCGCGTCCTTCAGGAGCAGCGTTTTATCCGGGTCGGCGGCACGCGGGAAATCTATTCTTCCTTCCGGCTCATCACCGCCACGAATAAAAACCTGTGGCAGGAAGTGCAGGAAGGCCGTTTCCGTGAGGACCTGCTCTACCGCATCTCGGTCGTCCCGCTCATGCTGCCGCCGCTGCGCGAACGCAGGCAGGACATCATCCCCCTTGTGCAGAACTTCATGGAGCATTTCTGTCGCCGCTACAACCAGCTCCCGTTCGCCTTGAATCAGGAGGAAACCGCCGTCCTCCGCAGTTACGATTGGCCCGGAAACATCAGGGAACTCAAGAACGTGATCGAGCGGGCGGTCATCCTGAACCGCCTTCCGGCCCTGAACGTGCCGCACTCGCCGCCGAACCGGAAAACCAGCGAGGAAACGCCGAGCCGCCACGGGTTTGTGGTCAACGACATTCCCACACTCGACGAGCTTGAGAGGCGTTATCTCGAATATGTTTTTAATATCGCCTCAGGCTGCGTGTACGGGGAAAAAGGCATGACGGAACTGCTCAATCTCAAGCGTTCCACGTTGTACACAAAGCTAAAAAAACACGGTATTATGCTGCGATAACAGCCCGCACGCCGCCAGCCCTCGCCGTATGGCTTCCGTCCGGCGGTGGCAAAATGACGGACAATTCGCGATCATCCCTTGTGAAGAGGGAGAGGAACAGTTAGAGTGTTAAATACATTGTGATACCTTACAGCAAAGTTCTACACGGGCTCATTCTTCAAAGGTCTGGCATTCGGCCAACAGGCATGAATGCCTATGGAATTTGTTTTTCATATAGTATATGCGACATACAGATATGATATGTCTATATTGACAAAACAGGAAAAACCTTTTTCATAGCGTTATGTGTGAAAGCGTTTTCTGGCGGGCCGCCGGAGATGACGCCTTACGGTCCGGAGATGTGCTGGATGCGGCTGAGCCCGGCTACAGCCTGCTCCAACCCTTATATGGATGACCTTGGATACGGCAACGATCCAGACTTTTTTCCACAGACCGGAATTCGTCATCAGCAATTCGGAGGGCGATGCGGAATGCGCATCATCAGGAATCCCAAAAACAATCCCTATTGGATCGTTATTACCGTCTTTCTTCTCATTTTTCTGATGGTGGGCGTCCTGTGCCTTCAATATTACAAGGGCCTCCAGAGCACGATCAAAAACGAGAGCCACGAATACTTGCAGGAAATTTCCAGGCAGATCGCCGGAAACGCGAGCAGGAATATCCAAGACAACTTTGCCGTGCTCGGCACCATTTCCAGCGTGCTCAAGAGTTCCGGCGTCAAGACCTACGAAGCGTTGCAGCCCGAGGTCCTTGCCCAGCAAACATTCTGGAATTATAAAGATATTCTGCTTATTGACGGCAACGGAAACGCTTATGACGCCCACGGGAACGTCGTCCTGCTCAGCGGCGACGAATACTTGCGCGAAGCCGTAGTGAACCGCCGCCGCGCCATGTCCCCTTCCCAGGTCATCAACGGGACCGAGTGCATCGTCTTCGTCATCCCTTTGAACGGCCTCGTCATCAACGGCACTCCCATGTACGCGCTGGCCGCCACCTATGATCTGGCCACCTTCGACCACATCATCTCCGTAAACGTCTTCTCCGGCAGAGGATACGTCCACATCATCCAGAAAGACGGCGCGATGGTGATCCGGTCCAGTTCACAATACGCGCCCCAGACCGGCTACAACCTTTTGAGTTCCCTTTCCTCGGTCATGATGGAGGATGGGATGTCCCTTCCACAGATCAAGGCCGACATGGGCATGGGCAATTCCGGCGTGGTGGCCTACAGCGACAAGGAAGGCAGGCGGGTATACATGGCCTATACCCCTCTGGGGAATTCGGAGTGGTATCTGATGGGGTTCGTCCCGGTGGAGGTGGTGAACGCCAAGTCCGAATTGCTCATGCGGACCACCCTGCTGCTGTGCGCCGCCATCACGCTGGCTTTCGCCATGCTCGTGGCGTATCAGATGCTGACCTATTCCCGCCACAAGCATAAGCTCGAACAGATCGCCTACGTGGACCCCATCACCGGCGGCAACACCATCGAACGCTTCTACGAGCTGGCCACGGAACTCATCAAGGCGGCGGGCAAGACCCAATATTCCCTCGTCTACCTCAACGTGGAAAAATTCAAGCTGCTGAACGAGGAATTCGGCCGCCAGACGTGCGACGAAATGCTGCGCTGCCTTCACGACGGCATCATGTCGGATCTCTCGCCCCATGAATGCATGGGACGGCTGTTTGCCGACAACTTCTGCATTCTGGCCGTCTACGCCAATGAAGAGCAGATACTGAAGCGCTTTGAGGCATGGTATGAGGCCGCCGGGCGTTTGCAGGACGCCAAAAGCGTATGGCTCTCTCCCATTGTGGAGTTCGGCGTCTACGTCATCAACAATGATTCCCTGCCTTTCCCCCACATGATCGACCGGGCCAAGCTGGCCCTCAAGGAAACCTCCACCGAACTCAGGGGGCGGCTGCGCTACGCCGTGTATGACGATGCCATCCGCCGCCAGCTTTTCCGGGAGAAGCATCTGGAAAACACCATGGGGGCGGCCCTGCAGAACAGGGAATTCCAGGTCTACCTGCAGCCCAAGTACCGGACCGAAAGCGAAACCATCGGCGGCGCAGAGGCGCTGGTCCGCTGGATGAGCGCCGAAGGCATGATCTATCCCGACGAGTTCATCTCGCTGTTCGAAAAGAACGGGTTCATCATCCAGCTGGACCTCTGGGTGTTCGAAGAGGTTTGCCTTCGCATCCGGGCGTGGCTCGACGCCGGGCTGACCCCGGTAAAAGTATCGGTGAACTGCTCCCGCGTGCAACTCAAAAATCCCCTTTTCCTCGAGCGCTACATCGAAATCTGCCAGAGGTGCGGCACGCCGCCGCAATACATTGAAATCGAGCTCACGGAAAACGTGGTGTTCGAGGACGTGGACAAGCTCAGCAAGATCATCGACGCCATTCATGCGGCCGGTTTCGGTTGCGCTATGGACGACTTCGGGAGCGGCTATTCCTCCCTCAACCTGATTCAGAACATCCCGGTGGACACCATCAAGCTCGATAAGGTCTTCTTCCGCAATGGAGCGTTGGACATAAAGCGCACCGAATCCGTGGTGGGGAGCATCCTCGCCATGTCCCGCTCGCTGGACATGACCACCGTGGCCGAAGGCGTGGAAGAACGCGTTCAGGTGGACATGCTCAAGCGTCTGGGATGCGACTATATCCAAGGCTACTATTTCGCCAAGCCCATGCCCATTCCCGATTTCGAACGGCTTGCCTTCGGCGCGGCGCTCAAAGACGATCCCGAGGAAACGAAGCTATCATGATCGGCATCAGAATCATTTTCTGCCTGTTCCTGCTCGCGCTGTCCTCGGCCTGTGAACGGCCGGACAGCGCGGAGCCCGTTGATGTGCTTACCCAGTCCCCCCCCTCCAAAGACAGAATCCCGGTAACCGTGCTCGTTAAAAACGCCTTTTCCATCAATGCCTTTGAACGGATGGTCGAGGAGAAGTTTCCTCAGATCGATATCATTCAGGTGGGCAACTTTACCAGCGACAGGGGCATCGTAGAATACAAGCGGCGCTTGGAACACGATGACCTGACCGACATTATCATGACGTGGCCTTTGGATATTGGGGAAACGCACTGGGAAAGCCGCCTGCTCGATCTTTCGAGTATGCCTTTCACCAGCAGGTACAACACCGCCATGCTCAACAGCATAGCCCGCGACGGCAAACTCTATTACCTGCCCGGACCGGCGCAGGTGCGGGGCATCGTATACAATAAAACCCTCTTCGAGGAAAAAGGCTGGAAGGTCCCGAACGATTTCAACAGCTTCATAGCCTTGTGCCGGACAATCGAAGCCAGCGGCATACGTTCCATCCAGCTCGGCTTCGGCAATTCCGAAGTGCTGGATACGGCCTTCGTGGGCTACAGCTACGGAAACTGCTTCAGCACCCCGGCCGATGCCCAATGGCTGGCCGACTACAACAAGGGCCGGGGCAGCTTCGGGGAGCATTTCCGCCCCGCCCTCAATACGTTTCAAACCATGATCGACGCCGGCGTCTGGAAAAAAAGCGATCTGAGCCTGACCTATGCCGAAAGGGAAACCATGCTGTTCAACCGCCAGTGCGCCATGGTCGAGGATTCGGTGCTCATTGCCCGAAGGGGATACTCCCTCACCGGCTCCACCGATCAGTTCGCGCTCATGCCTTTCTTCAGCCCCGGCACCCCTTGCGACTGGGCCCGCCTTTATATGGTGTGTTATGTCGGTTTGAACAAGCATCTGGGCGAACCCCAGAACAAAAAGAAATACGATCTCGTCATGCAGCTGATGGATTACATCAGCACGCCGGAAGGACAGATCGCTCTGGCGGCGGACACGGGGGCCATGTATTCCAGCGTAAAGAAAGTCCCCGCGCCGGATATCCCGGAAATTGCGGACATGCTCCCGGCCTTGAGTCATGGGCGGTACGCCATCTTTCCTGAGTTGAAGAACGCTCAGGACGCCTTGCGGGAAGGTTTGGCGGGGATGCTCGCGGGTGCCCTCACGCCGGATGACGTCATCCGGATGGTAGATCACCAAAACAAGAACCCCCTGCCTCCGAAGGCTTGCACTGTCATCGGAGAAGCAACCGCGGACTTCACGCTCATAGAAACGGGGAATTTCCTCACCGATGCCATGAGGGCCAAGGCCGGGGCGGACGTCGCTCTCTTCCTCGACAGCGGCAAGGACGGGAAATACAACGGCAAGGGGGTCAGCGCACGGTTCTATAAAGGCCCCCAGACCACCAATGACGTGATCCGGGTTCTCCCCGATATGAAGCACGGCGAATCGGGCGTGCTGCAGGTCGTGGACATGACGGGGGAAAACCTGCTCCGGACGTTGGAATACGCAATACCGGTCGACAACGACATCCGAGGATGGTTCTACTACTTCTCCGGCCTGAAGATGACCTACGCGCCCTCCGCCATGCCCGGAAAACGCATCATCAAAATAACCGATGCGGAGGGCAAGCCTCTTGAGGCCCAACGGGTCTATACGGTCGCGGTCATGGATCAGACCTTTCCTGAAGATGCGATCCAATCCTTGACGGACACGGGGATCAGCATCCAGGACCTGCTGACTGAAGCCATACAGTCGCGCAAAACCATCACTCCCGGCAAAGACGGACGGTTCATCATCCGGTAGCCTGCTCCACGCGGCACAACCGTATCCCCCGCCTATGCGGGACCTACCCCATCTCGAAAAAACGAATGGCCAAGGGGAAGATCCCTTGGCCATTCAGCATGCTGAGGTATACGCAGTCTCTTGCTCTTCCGAGAATGGAATGAACTTTCGAGCGGTGACACGTTTAAAGGTTCATTCTGCCGAAAACGTCATTTTCGACTGAATCCACACAGGATTGCCTCCCCCGCGCGGACGTCCGCACCAGCGTATTTCAAGCCGAATACCTCTAACCGCATATAAGAGACACCCGCCAACATCCGTGCGGGAGCGCTATTGCGCCGCTGTGCCGGCCCCCCCGGCTTCCGCCTCATGCGCCCATAAGGGGGAAGGCGCCTGATGGCAGGCCTTGCAGTCCGTGGGCCCCGCCGGTTTGCCCGCCGCAAGCGATTCGGTATGGCAGGCGACGCAACTCGGGTATGGCCCATGAAACGCGTTATAGAAATAGAAGGGATTCAACGTGGGCTTGGCGTTCTTGTCGGTGCGCAGCGTGGCGGTCAGGCCGTCATGACATCCGGAACTCGTGCACAGCAGGGACTTGCCGTCCACGTACCCCGTGTGATGGCAAGTGGTGCAGTTGATCAGCGGCGTATGCGCCTGATGGGAGAACCGGGCCGGGGGCATGGTCTGCCGCGCTCCGGAAGGCACATGGATTTCCCTTTCGCTCCACTGCACCAAGGGATGGTGCGCCGAAAAGTCCATGGGCTGGCCGTGGCACAACGCACAGTTGCCGTAACTCCCGAGCGTGGCCGCCTGTTGCTGGTACTGGAGAGGCGGGAGGTTGTCGAGATTGTCGGCAAGCGGGTTCCTCGCCGGATACACGGCATGTGGCGCGCCGTGGCAGACGATGCAGCGCACCATGAGCATATCGTCGCGGCGTCTGCTGAAGAGTCCGGACAGCCCTTCGCTTCTGGGCGTCCATTTGTTGAAGGCCGACGCGGTGAGCAGGTTGGGCTTTTCCGAAAAATTGTGGCAACTGGTACAGTCCGGTTCCTGTACCCAAGGCAACCGCCCCTTGATCTTGTCCAAAGGGACCTCGCGTGCCGTGATGCCGGACATGAGCTTGGCGGCCTGCGGCAACCCGGCCTCTTGCTCGGCCTTGAGCAGCGCCAGGGAATGATCCTCCATGAACCCGTGGCAGCGCACGCAGGAAAGCCCCCGATCCACATGGAAATCACGGGCGAACAGACGGCGCGGGGCATCCTTCGGATCGTCCCCCGTGCGGCCCAGATCCACATGGCAGGTCTTGCAGGCGTCAGCGCCCCTGTCGGCCAGGTAGGTGGCGTGCCAGCCGTGGATGGCGGCGGAAACGCTGAGTTCCGGCCCACTCTTCCCTTCACCCGCCTTCCCGTCTTTCAGGCCGACATGGCAGGATCGGCAGGCAATGACCTCACCTTTCGCGTGCTGTTCCATAAAGCGGGTGGACTGGTGGCGGTCGTGCACTTCCAAAATGGCCGTCCCGGCGTTCGCGTGGCACTGGGCACAGCCGAAGCCGGGAGAAACAGCCAGCACGGCGGCGCTTTCAGCCAGGAGCTTCCCGGTCTTTTCGTCTTTGGCGCGCAGCGTGATCACCGGATACGGGTTGAGCACACCGTCGGCATTGACGGCGCTCACGGGAATCGACGCCGCGAAAAAGGAATCCTCCACAGCGTTCATCCGTCCCTGACGTGTCGTGGAATCTTTCGCCAACCCAGATTGCGGGCCCAGCTCCCACGTTACGTCGACGCCCTGGGTCACGATCTCGGGGACGGGCGGCCCACGCTTGATGACTTGCGCGTTGAGCTGCGGTTCGGGATAGGAAAGGGTCCAAACGTCGTTCGGCGCGGACGTCTGGTAAAATCCCTGCAATCCGGCTCCCGTCAGCACATACTCCTGAGAAGCCGTAAAAGGCATATTAGGAGTGGTCAACGAACCCTTGGCGGGCAGATTGTCCAGCACAGTGCCGGGATCGCTTTGCGCAACACCCGGCAGGGACGGTTTTTCGGCCTTTCCCTCGATCGGAGACGTGGAAAAAAGAACCCAGCCCAGCCAGATCAGGAACAAAGCCAGCGCGGCCAGCCAAGCCGCCAAGGCCCACGCTCCATAAGACGTTGACGAGGATGACGCGTGCTTGCTCATTGTGCCTCCGGGGAAGGAATGATCTGGCGCTGTGCGCCCATACGCTCAAGATAGTCCGCCAATGCCTGACGATCCGCAAGGTTGCCGGCAAAAGGCGGCATGTAGCCGAGCCGCGTCCCCTGGCCTTGAAGCTGCGCCTCAAGGCCATACCGGGTCAGACGCCGCACCCGGGGGATGATGTCGATACGAGGCCCGCCCAAGCCGTGGCAGACGTTGCATTGCAGCGCGAACAGCATGGAGCCTTTGCTCAGCCCATCGGCAAGAGGCGCCTCAAGCTTCAGGGAACCGCTTTCGACCGCATCAAGCGTCCGTACCCAGCCGGACACGGAGGCGATCCCCCCGGCCTTGGCCCGCGCATCCTGCGCAATACTCATCCCGTTGGAATACATGTAGCCTTCGGCCACCCAAGGGCGGCGTGCGGTTTCGCGTACCCACTCGAAACTCCCCACCAGAAGCAGCCCCGAGCACAAGATGACAATACTCAGGGGCTTGCGGAGGCGTTCGGCCCGCACAAAGGCCACCACCCCGGCCAAGAAGACCACGGGCAGCATCCAGCCGTATGTGATGAGGAAGGGGTGGATATCGGAGGTCCGGCTCAGGACGGCTTCCTGCCGATCCGGCGGCAACGCCATGAAATACCACACGGAACCGCCCAGCAGCAAAAAGAAGGGAAGGATGATCCACAGGCCGCTCACCCGCACCGCGACATGCCGGGCCTCCGCCGAGGCGATGCGCGGAGCGGTGAACAAGGCGAACATCCCCGCCAGGATCAGACAGATTCCCAGGCGGACAACCACACTCGGCCAATAGGTGGGGTTGAAGAAGCCGAGCCACACGTTTCCGGTGGCCAGCCCCTGTCCGGGAGTCAGCATGAACGTGATGATGCCGTTGATCAGCACGAGCGACAGGAAGCCCGCGCAGGCATAGACAATGCCTATGCGCATGTGGGTTTCCGGGCTCATCCGGCCGCTGCGGCTCCAAGGATAGGTATAGTAATAGACCAGCAGGGAAACCACTTCCAGCAGGAAAAGCCCCCACTCCGCGGCCCAGAAAAAGACGAAATTATGGATCAGCATGGACGTGGCCCCGGGGTTCACCACGCTCATGGTGAACCAGATGCCTACGCCGCTGAGCCCGCCGAAAACCATGGTCAGGAGCAGGAAAAAGTGCGTATGGCGCTCCAGCCATTGCAAGATCTCCGGTGTGCCGTCCCGGTAGGCTTTCCGCTCCATCCATACCAGATAGATCCCCCCGCCCACGGCGAACTGGGCCACGAAGACGTGTAAAACGGAGACGATCCCGATGATCAGCCCTGAACCGATGCCGACGAAATGCCAGACGGGCAATTCCATGTCATCCCTCCCGGATTTCCGAGCTTTCGCTGCGGTTCAAGGCATGGAAAAGGACGCGGCCCAGCCAGGCAAGGACAGCAACCACCAAGACGGTGGTTACCAGAAAGAGCGACAAGGCGGCGGTCTGGCCGTGAGGCATCGCCAAAGCGGTGGGAGCCGGGGACGCCGCGCCGCTGTAGGGCTGAAGCATTGCGTCGCGCACCATCCCGCGCACGCAGACCATGACCAGAATGACGCCAAGGGCTGCGGCGCTGGCAAGCTTGAGCCCGCCCTGCCGG
>ERZ506905.277-NODE-277-length-24423-cov-5.5222_pt1 | contig 24423 bp, 18 predicted proteins | sample MGYA00513175_ERZ506905 | MGnify/ENA metagenome assembly ERZ506905
TTTCGCCGCGGCCCGCAGCCGGGGGAGCTTCAACAACGACGCCTACCGTCCGGCCGGGGCCGGATCGACGCCGGGCAATCCCGCGACCAACCATTGCGGCGGTATCCTCGGCGGCATTTCGACCGGCCAGCCGCTGGTGATGACCGTGGCGATCAAACCCATTCCCTCCATCGCCAAGGAACAGCAAAGCGTGAACGCCGAAGGCAGCCCCGTATCCTTGCGTGTGGGCGGACGGCACGACATCTGTGCCATTCCGCGCGTCAATCCCGTGCTTGAGGCGATGGCCGCCTTGACCGTGGCCGACGCCCTGCTGCTGCAGCGGCGGATGGGGTAGGGCATGACGCAGCTTTCTCTTTCATCCCTCGACGATACGGTGGAATTGCAGGGCACGCTGGAGCGTGTGGTCTTCCATAATGAGGAAAACGGCTACACGGTGTTCCGGGTCAGGCCGGAAGGCAAGGACGAGGTGGATCTCGTCACCGTGGTCGGGCATATGGGCAGCCCGCAGGCGGGCGCGTCCCTGCGCATCAAGGGCCGGTGGGTGAACAACGCCCGCTTCGGCAGGCAGGTGCAGATGGATTCCTTTGAAAGCCTGCTCCCCGCCACCGCCGAGGGCATCAAGCTGTATCTGGCCTCCGGGCTGATCAAGGGCATCGGCAAGAGCATCGCGGCGCGCATCGTCAAGGCGTTCGGCGAAGACACGCTCAGGATTTTCGACGAAGAACCGCAGCGCCTGCTGGAAATTTCCGGCATCACCCAGAAGAAGCTGGTGACCATCGTCGAGTGCTGGACCGAGCATCAGGGCGTGCGCAATCTGGTGCAGTTCCTCCAGCCGCACGATATCGGCGCGTCCTTCGCCGTCCGTATCTATAAGCATTACGGCCCGCAGGCGCTGTCCATCGTGCAGGAGAACCCCTACCGGCTGGCGATGGACATCCGGGGTATCGGCTTTCTGACGGCGGATGCGCTGGCGGCCAAGCTCGGTTTTGAAAGCGAGCACCCTTTGCGGATTCAGGCGGGCACGCTGTACACGCTGATGAAGCAGATCGACGACGGGCACGTCTATTATCCCCGCCGGGCCTTGGTGGAACAGACCTGTTCCCAGCTCGGCATCGCGGAAGAGTTCGTCGAGGAGGCCGTGGACTGCCTCGCCCGTGAGGAACGGGTGGTGCTGGAGGAACTCGACGACGAGATCGGCGTGTACCTGACCCGGTTCCATCATTACGAATCGAAGATTGCCTATTACCTGCGGCGTATCCTCGCCTCGCCGAAGTCGGTGCGGTTCCCCAAGGCCGACGAGGTGGTGGAGAAAGTCGTGTCCCGGCTCGGCATTACGCTGGCCGAGGAACAGCTTGAGGCCGTGCGCACATCGGCGACGTCCAAAGTAATGGTGCTGACCGGCGGCCCCGGTACGGGCAAGACCACCATCCTGAACGCGATCATTCAGGTTTTTGCGGAAAACAAGGCCAAGATTTTGCTGGCCGCGCCCACGGGCCGGGCGGCGAAACGCATGTCCGAGGCCATCGGCCGGGAAGCCCGCACGATCCACCGCCTGCTCGAATACACGCCCAAGGACGACGGGTTCGCCCGCAACGAGGATAACCCGTTGGCCTGCGGGCTGCTTGTGGTGGACGAGGCGTCCATGATGGACACCATGCTGGCGTACCATCTGCTCAAGGCGGCCCCGCTCGGCGCGACCATCGTATTCGTGGGCGATGTGCATCAGCTCCCGTCCGTGGGGCCGGGCAACGTGCTCGGGGATCTCATCGCTTCCGGGGCCATGCCCGTGGTCGAGCTGGTGGAGGTGTTCCGGCAGGCGGCGGAAAGCGAAATCGTGTGCAACGCCCACCTGATCAACCGGGGCGAGCTGCCACGCCTTGAATCCTCAAAGGATCGCCTTTCCGATTTCTATTTCATGCGGCAGGACGATCCCGATCGCGCGGCGGACATCATCGTGGATTTGGTCAAGAATCACATCCCCCGCCGTTTCCAGCTTGATCCTTTCGACGAAATCCAGGTGCTTTCGCCCATGCACAAGGGCACCGTGGGCGCGGCTAACCTCAACCTGCGGCTCCAGCAGGCGCTCAATCCCGAAGGGGAGGCCCTGCAGCGCGGAGAGCGGTTCTATCGGCTCGGCGACAAGGTCATGCAGATCCGCAACAACTATGAGAAAGATGTGTACAACGGCGATATCGGGCGGGTTTCCAGTGTGGACGTACAGGAAAAATGCCTTGTTGTCCGGTATGATGACCGTTATGTCGGGTACGATTGGGAAGAACTCGACGAAATAGTGGCGGCCTACGCAATTTCCATTCACAAATCACAGGGTTCGGAATATCCTGCCGTCGTCATTCCGTTGATGACGCAGCACTATATGTTGCTGCAGCGGAATCTCATCTATACGGGGGTGACGCGGGGCAAGCGTCTTGTTGTACTGGTAGGAGAGCCCCGCGCTTTGGCGATGGCCGTTAAAAACAACCGGATGCAGAAGCGGTATACGTGGCTGGCCCGACGTTTGGGGGCGGCCCCGGAGGCCGCCGGTCCGCAAACTGAGGGTGAACGCACATGATGGTTTCTGGTGCCCGCAAGGGCTTTTGGGGTGTGCCGCCGTATGAAAGGCTCGGGGGGCGGGGCGTTGTCTCTGTCCCCAAAACGGTGAAAGGGAGAAGCCTCCGTCTGATTGCGCTCGGCGTATTGCTGTGCTGCGCCCTTGCGCTCGGCGGCTGCGGCGGAGGACGCAAGGGCGGGAGCCTGCCTCCGGCCGAGTCCGGCAGCTTTGAAGGCCCGAAAGGGAGCATTGCGGATTTGCGGCGGTTGCCGCAGGATCTGCTGGTTTATGCCCGGCAGGGCAATCCGGACAAGTTCCTCATGTCGGCTGCGGAGCAGGCCCGGCAGGACGCCCGGTTCAACAGCCTGTTCTTTGGACCGTGGGAGGCTGTACGATCCTCTGTTTCCGCCTCCGAGGCGTTCGCCATTTTCGGCGGCCAGAAGAAGCGGAGCAAGGCGCGGGGATGGGCGGAAAACCTGCTGCCGTGGACGCAGGAGAACTGGGACAAGCTGACGGCGAACGCCGCTCGGGATGCATTCCCGTCCCGGTTCGACAAGGCGATTACCGTGCGGCCTACGGTGCTGCGCGAAGCGCCCACCCATAAGCCCCGGTTCGGGAACCCTGCCGAGGCCGGAGAAGGGTATCCCTTCGATATGTTCATGTACTCCACGCTTCCGGTGGGGATGCCGTTGCTTGTCGTGCATACCTCCGCCGATGGCGCGTGGGTATTCGTGGAGACGGGGCTCGTATCCGGCTGGGTTCCCACGGAGGATACGGCTGTGACGGACGCGCCGTTCCGCTCGCGCTACGAGAACGGGACGTATGCGGTCATCGTCCGTGACGACGTCCCGCTGGTGGACGAGCTGGGCCGTTATGTTACCACGGGGAGCCTCGGGACCATGTTGCCTCTGTCCGGCGGATCGGGATCATCGCTGAGGCTGCTGGTCCCTGTGCGTGATCCGCAGGGCCGTGCCGTGGCCGTACCCGTGCGGGTGTCTCCCTCCGATGCGGTGCGTAAGCCTATTCCCCTGACGGCAAGGGCGGCGGCCGAGATCGGCAACCGCATGATGGGGCAGCCCTACGGCTGGGGCGGATACCTGTTCAATCGGGACTGCTCGCTGGCGATGAGGGATCTTTTCGTCCCTTTTGGGGTGTGGCTGCCACGCAACTCATCGGCGCAGGCCAAGGCATGGCAGTTCATCAGCTTCGTGAAGGCGTCTCCCTCGGGTAAGGAAAGCATCATCAAGGACGAAGGGGTTCCATTCGCCACGCTGCTCTGGCTGCGCGGGCACATTACCTTATATATAGGGGAGTACAAGGGCGAGCCCGTTATGTTCCACAACGTCTGGGGCGTCCGTACCAATGACGGGAACGGCGAAGGCCGGCACATCATCGGGCGGGCCGTCGTCACCTCCCTCCAGCCCGGGGCCGAGCTTCCCAACGTCCGCCGCGAAAATCTGATTCTTTCCCGGCTGCAGGGGATGAGCATTCTACGGTATGAGTGAGGAATGCGGGGGAGGAGGGCATCTTCGGAAAGGGTGCCCTTTCGGGGTAGCTCTTCCGCAAGGCGTTTCTTGAGAGCGTAACGTGGTTTCTTCTGTGACTTGATTTCTTGCTTTGGGGCAGGGCACATTGTTTCAAGAACGTCTGTTGAGGGCGAGAAAAAGCCGTTTCCCGTTTGGGAGGCGGCTTTTTTATTTGTGCCCGTACGTTTTTGTGCGCGGATGGCCGTTTTTGCAGTCCGTGCACAGCGTTGCGCAGTGGGGAGAAGGGGCCTTCAGTGGGCAGAAGAGGCGGAAGGGGCAGTTGGATTGCCGGATTCCCTTTCGTTCAGGCGATTGATTGGCCATGCTCCCCTTTTTGTTTGGGTGTTTTTTCGCAAGAGAGAAAGATTCGCTTTGCCCGAATGGAATCTTTTTTGTGGCTTCAGCGTGCTTGTGGCGGGAGATCAGGCCATTTGAACATGGTGTTTGGTTATCGGATGGTGGATTTTTTCAGAAATATTTCTGTATTCAGAAAATATTCTGATAGAATCATGTATTTTTCTGTTTACTGACGTTTTGTGTAGAGTGTTCTCCTCTAACACATTAGAATATCAGCTCTAGTTGAATATAATGCGTTGGCATGTCCTTTGCTGAACAAGAAATAGGAAAACACCGGATACTCCGGTTGAATAAGTGGCCTTTTCTTTCCTTTTTATTCAGTGAAGTCAAGGAGAAACCATGCTTGTTACAGAAACAGCTTGGGGAAAGCGCATCAAAACCGACGTGCTCATCCTCGGAACCGGCGCTTCAGGTGTCGGCGCGGCCCTGCGCGCGGCGGAACTTAAGGCCGACGTGCTCATGGTGGGGCAGGGGCGGCTGGAAAGCTCCGGCTGCCTCGGCGGCGGCAATGATCATTTCATGGCGGCGCTCGGCACCGACGAACCCAACGACACCCGCGAAGCCTTTGTCGGCTTCTTCATGAAGTCCGCTTTCGGCTACCGCGAAGCCCAGCTCAACCAGTGGTTCGACGCCATCAAGCCCTGCGTGAAAATCCTTGAGGAAGTCGATACGGAATTCCTGATCAAGGACGGCAAGCGGTATCGTTCCGTCGGCTTCGGCCAGCCCGGCGCGTGGTGGCTGCACATCACCAACGGCACGACCATCAAGCGGCATCTGGCCCGCCGCGTGCGCAAGTCCGGCGTCAACATCCTCGACGACTTCCACATCACCCGGCTGTTCGAGCGCGACGGGCACATCATGGGGTGCATGGGCTTCAATGTCCTGACCCGCGAAGTGTACGCCATCGAATGCAAAACCGCCATCTGTTCCCTCGGCTGGCACCCCCAGCGCCTGACCAACAACTCCACCGGCAACCCCTACAACTGCTGGCATATGCCGTACAACACCGGCAGCTATTTCGTCCTGCCCATGCAGATCGGCGCGTCGCTGGTCAACATCGACATCAGCGGCCGCGCGACGCTCATCCCCAAGGGGTGGGGCGCGCCCGGCATGAACGGCATTAACAACATGGGCGGCAAGGAAATCAACGCGCTCGGCGAGCGGTTCATGTTCAAGTATGATCCGATGGGCGAAAACGGCAAGCGCCGCAATCAGGTCATGGGCACGTGGCAGGAACAGGTCGAGGGCAACGGCCCGCCGTTCTACATGGATATGACCCACTTCAGCGATGAGGACGTGCATCACCTCCAGTATGTGCTCATGCCCGCGGACAAGGAAACCTACCTTGATTACTGTGCGGCCCGCGGCATCGAGTTCAAGAAGGCCCCGCTGGAAGTGGAGGTTTCCGAAATGACGGTTTCCGGGATGCTCCTCGCCGACGATCGCTTGGAAACCACGGTGAAGGGCCTGTTCGCGGGCAGCAACTTTACGAGTTTTTCCGGCGCGATGTGCTGCGGCTACGTGGCGGCGTTCCATGCCGCGAACGATGCGGCGTCCACCGAGATGGGCGTCATCGACGACGCGGAAGCGCAGGCCGAACACGACCGAATCATCGCCCCTTGGGAGCGCAAGGGAACCAACCTTCTGAAGTACAACGACTTTGAAGATCCCATCCGTCAGATCATGGACTACTACGCCAAGTACCGCCGGAACATGGCCGGTATGCGTCTCGCCCTCGAAAAGCTCGCCCTTGTGGAAAGCTACACGGATCGTGTCGTAGCCACCAACAACCACGAGCTGATGCGCCTGCACGAGGCGTTCGACCTGCTGGAACTCTGCCGGGCCCATCTGGAAGCCTGCCTCCAGCGCAGGGAAAGCGGGCGGGGCATGTATCAGCTCTCCGATTATCCCGAAAAGGACCCCGAACTCGCCAAGGGGCTGGTGCTCACCCGCAAGGACGGCGCGTTCCAGTTCGGCTGGACGGAGTGATCCCGCATCTTTCACAAGGAGAAACGACATGCCTCCGGTTTTTGATTCCAAGAAATGCGTCAAGTGCGGCCGCTGCGTGAAGGATTGCCCCGGCTACATTCTGGAACTGGACAAGGAACACGACGAGACGCCTCACGTCATCGAAGCATACAAGCGTGAGTGCTGGCATTGCGGCAACTGCCGCATCAGCTGCCCGCAGCAGGCCGTTTCCTTTGAATTTCCCTTATACACCCTCGTTTAGGCGGAGCGGATATGAGCAAGCATACCGTTTTTGTGGAAGCCCCGCCGTTCGCCAAGTTCTCCGACGTCGAGATGCGCCGTCTGCTTGATGACGAACGCCTGGAAGTGCTGGACTGGCGCGGGAAGCGCGTGGATGCGCCCGGCTTCGTTGAAGCGCTTGTCGCCGCCGACATCGCCGTCACCGGCAACAGCCTGACCATCACCGACGAGCTGCTGGAAAAGCTCCCCAACCTCAAGCTGATCGCCAAGCTCGGCACCGGGCTGGACATGATCGACATCCCCGCCGTGCTCCGGCGCGGCATCCTGCTTTGCAACACGCCCGGCGCGAACAGCGTGGCCGTGGCGGAACATACCTTCGCATTGCTGCTCGGCTACCTGCGCAACGTGCCGCAGTGCGACAACGCCGTGCGGACCGGGCAGTGGGAAAAGGCGCGGACTATGGGCGGCGAAATCTGCGGCAAGACCGTGGGTATCATTGGCCTCGGCAACATCGGGAGCCGCGTGGCTTCCCGGATGGCCGGGTTCGAAGCCCGCCTTCTCGGAACCGATCCCTGCTGGCCCGAAGCCCTTGCCGCCAAGTACGGCATCGAGCGCCGGGAGCTGAACGAGCTGCTCGCCGAGTCGGACATCGTGTGCGTGCATTGCCCCCTCGACGAAACCACCGCCGGGTTCATCGGCAAGGCGGAACTGGCGCTTATGAAGCCCTCCGCGCTGCTGGTCAACATGGCCCGTGGCGGCATCGTGGACGAGGACGCCCTGTACGAAGCCCTGCGCGGCAAGGTCATCTCCGGCGCGATCATCGACGCCTATTCGCAGGAGCCGCTCACCGCTTCCCCGTTGTTCTCGCTGGACAACGTGATCCTGTCCCCGCACGCCGGGGCCTTCACTACGGATGCGCTCAACGCCATGTCCCGCATGTCCGTTGACCAGTTGTTCCAGTATGTGGACGGTGCCATGCCCGACAACCTCGTTACCGCGGAGTAAAGTCATGCCATCCTTTTTGAACGCCATGACGCGCCAAATCCCCAGTTCCAGCATCCATGCCGCCACCCAGAAAGCTGAAGCCTACCGGCGTGAAGGCAAGAAGGTGGTCATTTTCAGTATCGGCCGCCCCGACTTCGATACGCCCGCCCACATCAAGGAGGCCGCCAAGGCCGCGCTGGACAAGGGATATGTGCATTATACCCCCAACATGGGCATCCTGCCCCTGCGCGAAGCCGTAGCCGAGCACATCAAGCGGCAGACCGGCGTCAGCTATGACCCAAAGACCGAAGTCATGATCACCTGCGGCGGGCAGCAGGCCATCCTCCTGACCATGAAGGCCGTGCTTGAACCCGGCGACGAAGTGCTGCTGCCGTCTCCCGGTTATGGCCTGTATTACAACTGTGCCGCCATCGCCGACGCGCAGGTTCGTGCCTATGCGCTCAAGGCCCCCGATTTCGGCTGGGGCGGCGCGGAAGCGGGCGAACGCACCAAGATGCTGTTCATCAACAGCCCACACAACCCCACCGGCGCGGTTCTTTCCAGGGAAGAGCTCGGCCAGATCGCCGATTTCGCCCAGGCCAACAACCTGCTGGTTGTTTCCGACGAAGCCTATGACCGTCTGCTGTATGACGGCCTTGAGCATCGTTCCATCGCGTCCGAACCGGGGATGCGCGACCGTACCGTCATCCTCGGCTCCTTCTCCAAGACCTATTCCATGACCGGCTGGCGCATCGGCTATCTCGCCGGGCCCGCCGAGGTCATCCGGGGCATGGCCCTGTTGCAGCAGAGTTTTGTGCTTTCCGTCAACAGTTTCGCCCAGTGGGGCGCCGTGGAAGCCATGACCGGCCCGCAGGATTGCGTTGAGGAAATGCGCCAGCAGTTCGACCTCCGCCGCAAGGCCATGATGGAAGCCCTGTCCACCATACCCAACGTATCCTTCGCGGCTCCCAAGGGCGCGTTCTACATCTACCTGAACCACGAGAAGACAGGGCTGGACCCCGTGCAGTTCTGTGCGAAGCTTCTCGACGAATACTATGTGGCCTGCGTGCCCGGTTCCGAATACGGGCCGTACGCAGGGTGCAACACCCGTCTTTCCTGCGCAACCGGGCTGGACGATTGTCTGGAAGGTGTCGACCGCATCCGGAAGATGGTCGCCTCACTGTAGTGTGAATGGGCCGGAGGGACGGCCCCTCCGGCTCTGCTCCAAGGACAGGAACTGTATAACCCGACTGGAGACGCCATGAAGAGGACATTATTGACATTGACGTTGGCCGCGGCTCTGTGCCTTCCCGCGCTGTTCGCGCAGAAGAGTGCCGCCGAAGAACCCATCGTGCTGACTTTCAACCTTGGGATGCCGCCTATCCATCAGCGGTGGGTCAATGCCATCAAGCCTTGGTGCGACGAACTCGAAAAGCGCAGCAACGGGCGCATCAAGATTGAACCCTATTTCGCCAACGCCCTTGGCAAGCGTTCCGACGCCATGGACTCCGTCCGTACCGGCATAGCGGACTTGGCCGAAGCGCCTTTCAGCTCCAACCCCGGCGCGTTCCCCTTCCATTCTCAGATTTTTTCCGCCGCCAACCCCAGCATGGCTCTCGGCAATGCCTATGAGATGCTGAGCGATTTCTATAAGGCCCATCCCGAAGTCCTGAAGAAGGAAATCAAGGGCGTCAAGCTCATGTTCATCCACGCCTACCCCGTGGGCGACTGTGTCATGACCAAGTCCGCCCCCATCCTGAAGCTCGACGACATCAAGGGCAAGAAGCTCGGCTTTGAAGGCGGCGGCCTGCGCTTTGAAACCATGCAGGCCCTCGGCGCTTCCGTGGTCGGCATGAACATGTCCGATCTGTATCAGGCCATGCAGGGCGGCATCATCGACGGTATCGTCATGGATTTCGATCCGCTGATTTCCCGGCGTTACGGTGAGGAAGTCAAGCACGTCACTCTGTTGAACATCACCGGAACCGCCTTTTACGTGGTCATGAATCAGGAACGCTACGACAGCCTGCCCGACGACCTCAAGGCCATCGTCGACGATATGTCCCAGAATTACGGCCCCAATCTTTTGGAAAAGTTCTGGGCTGAAAACGTGTACGGCAGCCTCGACAAGTGGATCAAGGAAATGGGCGGCACCGTCTATGTCCTGTCCGACGAGGATTATGCCCGCGCCGACAAGCTGGCCGCCGTCCCGGCGCAGGCGTGGTTCAAGTCGCTCGACAAGGCCGGCTATCGGGGCGCCGAACTGGAGAAGACGTTCCATCAGTTGGAAGCCAAGTATTTCACGCCGTGGCGTCAGTCTGAAGCCTACCGTTACGTCAAGCAGCAGTAAGCCATCGGTTCCGAACGGCGGCGGGGGGTCCCCGCCGCCCAACCTCCCCAATCAAGGTCTGAACTTATGAGCAGCAACGCCATTGAAACGCCCCCGTTGGCCGCCCAGCTGGAATCGCTATCTGCCCTGATACGGCGCACGGAACCGTTTTGCCAGAGGATAAGCGCTGTCGGCATGTATATCTTTATGGGTCTGGTCATCCTGACCTTCGCGGACGTGCTTCTGCGCTATGTTATCGGATCGCCGATCAGCGGCAGCATCGAAATCACCGAAATGCTCATGTCCGTGGTGCTGTTTTCCTCCGTGGCCTATACCTATTGGAGGCGCGGGCACGTCAGCATGGACATCGTGACCGGCAAGCTGAGCGAACTCAATAAGAACCGGCTTGGGGCCATCACCACGGTCTGGAGCCTTGCGGTCGTCTTTTTCTGCATAACGTGCATGGGCAAGTACGCCATGACCACCACCGACACCACATCGGTATGGAACATGTCCTACAAGCCGTTCATCTGGTTCGCCGTGTTCGGATGCGTCCTGTTGTTCCTTGCCATGCTCAGCCATCTTTTGGATCAGCTTGCCGCCACTATCCGGGGCGGCGGGATGGGGTCGGCTTTCTTGATGCTCGGCATCGGCCTGCTCGGCGTGGCCCTGTCGGTTTGGGTGGCGGTCGAGCGTCTGCCCGGCATCAGCGCGCCCGCGCAGGGCGTCATCGGCATGGTGTATATGTTTACCATGTTTTTCTTGGGGATGCCCGTGGCCTTCGCGCTCATGGGGACCTCGCTCGTCTTCATCGCCAGCCTGCGCGGCCTGACGGCGGCTCTGAACCTGTTCGGGACGGCATGGTTCTCCACGTGCAGCAGTTACACGTGGGCACCCCTGATGTTCTTTCTGTTGATGGGCTTTCTCTGTTTCTACAGCCGGTTCGGCGAAGATCTGTACCGCACGGCCCGCAACTGGTGCGGCCATTTCCGCGGCGGCCTCGCCATAGCCAGCGTGTGCGCCTGTACCGCCCTCGGCGCGGTCGTCGGCGACGCCCTTGTCGGCTGTATCGCCATGATGACCATCGCCCTGCCCGAAATGCGGCGGCACGGCTATGACGACAAGCTCGCCATCGGCACGCTGGCCTGTTCCGGCGGCATCGGCAGCCTCATTCCTCCGAGCTCGAATTTCATCATCTACGGCGTCCTTGCGGAACAGAGCATCGCCGACCTGTTCATCGCCGGTGTGTTCCCCGGCCTCGTGTGCATGGCCTGTTTCATCATCGCCATCGTCATTATGGTCTGGCGCAATCCCGAGCTGGCTCCGGCCCTGCCTCGTGTCCCCATGCGCGAGCGGCTCGTCTCGCTCAAGACCGGCCTGCCCATCATTATCATCTTCATCGTGGTCATCGGCGGCATCTACGCCGGCATGTTCACCGCTACGGAGGGCGGCGGCATCGGCGCGTTCACGACCGTCTTCCTCGCCCTCGTCATGGGCCGCCTGAGCTGGTCCATCGTCACCAACGGCCTCAACGATACCGGCAAGACGATCAGCATGGCCTTTACGGTCCTCGGCGGCGCGGGCGTGTTCAGCTACTTCATGACCATGAGCAAGATCCCCATGATCCTCGCCGGCGTCATCGCCTCCATGAACATGCCTCCCATGGCTGTCATGTTCGCCATCATCGTGTGCATGAGCTTCCTCGGCTGTTTTATCCCGGCCATCCCGCTGATGCTCATCTGCGTGCCCATCTTCCTGCCGCTCGCCGCGCTGTTCGGCTGGAACCTGATTTGGTTCGGCGTCATCATTAATATCCTCGTGACCATGGCCGGCATGACCCCGCCCTTCGGCGTCAGCCTGTTCGTCGCCAAGGAACTGGCGGATGTTCCGCTCTCGTTGGTGTACCGTTCCTCGATACCCTTCATCCTTGCGTTTTTCCTGTGCCTCGGCTTCTGTATCGCCTTTGAGCCGCTGAGCACGTGGCTGCCCGCCATGATGCGGTAAGTGAAAAAGGAATCCCCGCATGGCGGGGGTTCCGTCCCCGGATGCTTTCGGGGAGGCGCTGCGGCGCTTTCCCCGGGAGCGAAACAAAAAGCGTGTCGTTGCGAAGCGCGAAAGACGTTGCCGTTCAAGAGGCGAAAAGGAGAACGCCATGAAGGTCCTCAGCCTGCTCCCCCGTTCCCGGTTTACGGAATCCGGTATGGCCCTGCCGGAAAGCCTTTCCCTGCATTTTTTGCCTCCAAACGGCAGCCACGTCCTGATCGCGGCGGCTGAGAGCGCGCAGGCGCTTTTGCTCCCGCCGTCCCAGCCCTATGTGGATGCCTTCTGCCTCGAACGGATGCCCTCCATCCGCTTCATCCAGACCACGGGCGCGGGCTTTGATTCCGTTGACCACCTCACGGCGGCGGAACTCGGCATTCCGGTATCGAATTCGCCGAACATGAACGCGTCCTCGGTGGCCGAATACGTGATGGCCGCCATTGTGAACCTCCAGCGCGGCCTTGCATGGGCCGACGGGGAAATCCGCCGCGGGCGTTATGCGGCTTCGCGTGCCGAGCTTCTGGAGCAGGGCGGCCTTGAGCTGCGCGGATGCCGGATCGGGCTGCTCGGGCTCGGCAACATCGGGCGCGCGGTCGTTCCGCTCGCCAAGGCTTTTGGGTGTTCCGTCGCCGCTTGCGACGCCTTCTGGCCTGAAGGGTTCGCGGCTGAAAACGGGGTCGAGCGTATGGATGTGGCGGCGCTGTTCGCCGAGTGCGACGTGGTTTCCCTGCATTGCCCGCTCAACGGCAGTACCCGCAACCTTGTGGATTACAACCTGCTTTCGACCATGAAGCCCCATGCCCTGCTGATCAACGCGGCCCGGAGCGGTGTGGTGGTGGAAGCGGATCTCGCCCGCATCCTCGCGGAAGGGCGGATACGCGGCGCGGCGCTCGACTGCTTTGCGGATGACGGGCGTGCTGAGAATCCTTTCTTGTCCATTCCCGCCGAACGTGTCCTGCTGACGCCGCATCTCGCGGGCGTAACCCGCGCCGCGTTCGGGCGGATGCTCTCTCAGGCGCTGGAAAATCTGGAGCGTGTGCTCGTTCATGGCCTGCCGCCCCGTTTCGTGGTGAACGGCGTGTTGGCCGATTATTCCGACTAGTCTTCGCGGCTGGCGTTCCCTTTGTGGGCCGGTGTCCGCTGTTGGTTCCCTCCTTTTGGGGAGGGTAGGAGCTTTGTACCCCTTGTTAAAGTAAAATAATTAATAAAAACAATATATTATAAAAATATTTCGTCCCGGCCCCGTCTCCAGAATCGTTTTGGACGGTGGGGGAAGGGACGCAGGGAGGAGAGCGGGACGCCGTTCTCAAAGGGCCTTCCCTTTCCCGTATTCCCGCTTTCTTCCACAGGAGCCTTTTCATGCTGCAACATTTTTCGGAACTGATTGACAAGGTGAAGGCCATGCCCCGGACAGTGGTGTGCGTGGCGAACGCGGACAGCGAAACCGTGGAAGCCGCACGCATGGCTCTGGATGAAGGGCTGGCCGACGTCATTTTATACGGCGACGAGGCGGTGGTGCGTCCGCTGGTCGGACAGGCGGGCATTGAAGGCCGGGTCGAACTCCGCCATGCCGCCGATCCCGCGACGGCGCTGCGGGAAGCCGTGCGCTCGGTGCGCTGCGGGGAATCCGGGGTACTCATGAAGGGTATGCTCAATTCTTCGGATTTTCTGCGCGGTGTGCTGAACAAGGAAGAAGGGCTGCGCACGGGCCGGAGGCTGTCGCACATCGCCGCCGTGGAACTGCCGGGCTATCACAAGCTTATTTACAGTACCGACGGCGGGATGAACATCGATCCCGACCTTGCCGCCAAGAAGGACATCCTTGCCAACGCGCTGCTGGCGCTGCGCTCGTGGGGCTACGAATGCCCCAAGGTCGCCTGCCTTGCCGCCAACGAGCGCGTCGATCCGCACAACCCCGCGACCATCGACGCCGCCGGGCTGGTTGAAGCATGGGAGCGGGGCGAGTTCCCCACGCAATGTATCGTTGAAGGCCCCATTGCCATGGACGTGGCCCTGAACCGTGAATCCGCCCTGCACAAGGGCATCGAAAGCCGGGTTTCCGGCGACGCCGATATTTTCCTCATGCCGATCATGGAAGTGGGCAACGTGGCGATCAAGGGGCTGCTGCACTTTCTCAAGGGCAGTCAGGTGGCCGGGCTCATCCTCGGGGCAGCCGCGCCCGTGGTCATGACGTCGCGCTCGGAGCCGCCGTCCGCCAAACTGTACGCCACCGCGTTGGGATGCCTCGCCGCCCGGAACGCCTAATTGCCTGTGAGGTCAGCATGTTTCGCATTCTTGTGATCAATCCGGGTTCCACCTCGACCAAAATCGCCGTGTACGAGGACGAGGCCCCGCTGTTTGTGGAAAGCCGCGACCACGATACCGCCAAACTGTCTCCGGAGGTCATGGAGCAGTTTGAGCTGCGCCACCGCCTGCTGCTTGAGGTATTGGCGGAAAAAGGCATCGATCCCGCTTCGTTGCACGCCTGCGTGGGGCGGGGCGGGCTGTTGCCGCCCGTGCGTTCCGGGGCGTATCGCGTCAATGATGTTATGCTCGACGTGCTGCGTCACCGTCCGGTCATGCAGCATGCCTCGAACCTTGGGGCCGTGCTTGCGGACGCCGTGGCGAGGCCGCTCGGCATCCCGGCGTTCATCTACGATCCCGTCACCGTGGATGAAATGGACCCCATCGCCCGCATCACCGGGTTTTCGTCCATTGAACGCAAGAGCGTGGGGCACATGCTCAACATGCGGGCCTGCGCGCTGCGCTACGCCAAGCGGAACAATGCGAAATACGCCGATCTATCCTTGATCGTGGCGCACATGGGCGGGGGGATCACCCTTTCCCTGCATGTGGGCGGGCGCGTGGTGGACATGATTTCCGACGATGAAGGGCCGTTCGCGCCCGAGCGTTCCGGCGGCTTGCCGTGTTTCCAGCTGGCGGAAATGGCGACGCAGGACGGCGTCACCTTCCCTGAGATGATGCGCCGGATGCAGCGGAAGGGTGGGCTGATGGACTGGTTCGGGACGTCCGACGCGCGGGAAATCGAGCGCCGCATCCACGAAGGCGATGGGAAGGCCGCGCTGGTTTACGAGGCTATGGCCCACAATCTGGCGAAAAATATCGGCAAGCTCGCCGTGGTGACGCGCGGGCGCCTTGACGCCATCCTGCTCACCGGCGGCGTCGCCCGCTCCCGGATGCTCACGGACTGGGTGGCGGATCGTGTGTCCTTCCTCGCTCCGGTGCATGTGCTGCCCGGCGAGAACGAGATGGAATCCCTTGCCCTCGGTGTGCTGCGTGTCCTGCGCGGCGAAGAAGAGGCGCATACCTTTGCGGAGCGGACGGAGGCATCATGAAAACGCCGAGCCGTCTGATCATCCTGCTGGCGGGACTTGTGCTGTGCATGGTCTGCGGTGTCCTGTATGCGTGGTCGATTTTCGTGGTCCCGCTGGAACAGGCTTTCGGCTGGCAGCGTCCCGAGACGTCCCTGACCTTCACTTTCATGATCACCTTCTTCTCGCTCGGCATGTTCGCCGGGGGGAAGCTCCTCCGGTTCGGGCCCGCCCGTGCGGTGCAGATCGGCGGCGCGTTGCTGTGCGTGGGGCTGCTGTGGGCGTCGCGCATCGACTCCGTGATCGGCCTCTACCTCAGTTACGGCGTGGTGTCCGGGTTCGGCATCGGCATCGTGAACCTTGTCCCCGCCGCCGTATGCCTGCGCTGGTATCCTGAACGCAAGGGGCTGGTGAGCGGCCTGCTGACGATGGCCCTTGCGCTCGGCACGCTCCTGTTCGGGACGGTCGGCGCGGGCTGGCTCATCGGCAAGGTGGGCGTTTCCAGCACGTTCATGGCGCTGGCGGTGCTCTTCCTCGGCATCATCGTGCTCGGTTCGCTGTTCCTGCGTATGCCCGAAGCGGCTCCCGGCAAGGAAGAGGGCGACGGCGTCGGCCTGCGGGACATGCTCCATACGCCGTCTTACTGGATGATCTGGGGCTGGATGCTGTCGATCCAGATCGGCGGGCTGATGATCATCGGGCACATCGTTCCCTATGCGCTGGAATGCGGGCTGACTGCGGCTCAGGCCGGGCTCGGCATGGGCGTGTACGCGATAGCGAACGGCGTGGGCCGGTTGTTCTTTGGGTACGTCCACGATCGGTTCGGACGGGCGTGGGGCATGGGTCTGGACGCCGTATTCATGGGATGCGGGCTGGTGCTGCTGGCGGTGCTGCCGTCCCGGTTCGGCATGGCGGGCTTCCTGATTGCGGCGGTTCCGGTGGCGCTGGCGTTCGGCGGGACCATTCCCCAGCTTGCGGCTCTGATCATGGCCTTTTTCGGGCCGCGCCACTTCGGGGTGAACTACGGGTTCAGCACGAGCCCGCTCATGGTGGCCTCGGTGTGCGGGCCGTTCATCGGCGGCCTGATCCGGGCATGGTCCGGAGATTACCTCGTGGCCCTTTATGTGGCTGCGGCCATAACCCTGCTGGGCGTTGTCCCGGCGGTCGTGCTCAGGGAAAAGGCCCGGAAGAGGGAATCGGTTGCACGGGAGGGCTGTCCTTCCCCCGCCTCCCTTTCTTCTCAGAATGGTTGATGGGTGGAAGGAGGCCGCTGGCGGCGGAGTCCTCCGCGCCCCGAAAGGGCGCAGGCAGCCGCAGGCGGAACCTCATAACAATATGTATGGAATCAACATGATAAAGGAGACCTTATGTCAGTGCTTCTCGAACGTGAAATCGGCAAAAAGGCGTTGCTCATGGGCAACGAGGCGCTCGTGCGGGGCGCGTATGAAGCCGGGCTCGACTACGCGAGTTGCTATCCCGGCACCCCTTCCTCGGAAGTGAGCAACCTGCTGTACGAATTGCAGGGCGCGGGCGGTTTCCGCATGGATTTCGCCACCAACGAGAAAGTGGCGATGGAAGCCGTTGCGGGCGCGTCCATGGGCGGCCTGAACTGTCTGACCGCCATGAAGCACGTCGGCCTCAACGTCGCCTCCGATCCGCTCGGCACGCTGACGTATCTCGGCGTCCGCGGGAGCCTCGTGGTGTACAGCGCCGACGACCCGAGCATGTTCTCCAGCCAGAACGAGCAGGACAACCGGCAGTATGCCCGCCTGTTCGGGCTTCCCTGCTTTGAACCCGCCACCGCGCAGGAAATGAAGGATATGACCGTGGCGGCGTTCGCACTTTCGGCGCAAATGGGGATGCCCGTGATGGTTCGGGCGACCACCCGCGTGGCGCACAGCCGCGGCGTGGTGGAGCTCGGCGACATCCGCCCCAAGGCCGGGCCGCGCCGCTATGAAAAGGATTACGCGTTCGTGCCGCTGCCGGGCAATGCCGTGCGCCATCACAAGCGTCTGGTCGAGCGTATGCGCAGTCTGGTTCCGGTGAGCGACGCCAGCCCGTTCAACCGTGTGGAAGGCCCGGCGGATGCGCGCCTCGGCGTGGTCGCCAGCAGTGCCGCGGTCAACTATGTGCTTGATGCCGTGAAGGAATGCGGCCTTTCGGATACCGTGGGCGTGTTCCGCCTCGGCATGACGTGGCCTCTGCCTGAAAACGCCCTGCTGGAATTCCTGCGCGGCAAGGATACGGTGCTTGTGCTTGAGGAGCTGGAGCCGCTGGTTGAGGAAGCCCTCCGCGCGATGGCGCAGAAGAACGGCCTTACCCTGACCATCCTCGGCAAGGGGACCGCCGACCTTTCCACGCTGTACGAATATACCCCCGCCCGTGTGAGCGCCGCCGTAGCCGAAGCCTTCGGCGTCGCCGACGTGACCCCCGCGCCGCTGGATCTCACGGATGCCCCGCAGCTGGTCAACCGTCCTCCGTCCCTGTGCGCGGGCTGCCCGCACCGCATGTCCTACTATGGCGTGAAACTCGGCTGCGAAGGCCGCGACGTCATCTTCGCCACGGACATCGGATGCTACTCCCTCGGATTCATGCCGCCTCTGCGCATGGCCGACATCGGCGTGTGCATGGGCGCGGCGGCCTCCATGCCCGCCGGTCTGGAACTGGCGGTCGGGCCGGAACAGCGCATCGTCGGCTTCATCGGCGACAGCACGCTGTTCCACTCCGGTTTGACCGGGATCGCCAACGCCGTCTACAACCACCACCGTTTCGTGCTGGTCGTCCTCGACAACATGGTTACGGCCATGACCGGACATCAGCCTTCACCGGGCCGTGACGCGTCCCTGCCGCAGGCTCCGGGTACGCCTCCGCTGACCAGCATCGACATGGAAGCCGTCATCAGGGCGCTCGGCGTGGAGCACATCCAGACCGTCCGGCCCACCAACCTTAAGAAGGTGGCGGAAGCGACCCGCGCCGCGCTGGATCACGACGGCGTTTCCGTGATCATCTGCCGCGAACCCTGCCCGCTGCACATGCGCCGCCTGTCCAAGGCCAAGAAACCCGTGTTCGGCATCAACGAGGAACGCTGCGTCAACTGCCATACCTGTGTGGACACGTTCGGCTGTCCGGCCTTCCAGCTTCGGGACGGCAAGGTGTCCATCGATCCCGTCCAGTGCATCGGCTGCGCCGTATGTGCCCAAGTTTGCCCGAACAATGCGATCCGTCCCCAAAAATAAGTAAGGAGCAGTCATGAATACCTTGAGAATCTATATTGTGGGCGTGGGAGGGCAAGGCAACGTGCTGGCCTCCAAAATGATTGGCGAGGCCGCTCTGAGCATGGGCGTGCCCGTCCTCATGAGCGAAACCCACGGCATGGCCCAGCGCGGCGGCGTGGTGGAATCCACGGTCGTGCTCGGCGGCGCGCAGAGCCCCACCATTTCCGACAACTGCGCGGACATCCTGCTGGCCTTCGAGCCGATGGAAGCCGTGCGCGCCCTGAGCAAGGCCAATGCCGACACCATCGTGATCACCAACACCGCGCCTGTGGTGCCGTTCATTCCCGGCGGTTCGGCGGCATATCCCCCCGTCGATGATCTGCTTGCCTGCCTGCGTGCCAAAGTGGGCCGCGTGATCGCGTTCGACGCCCGCAAGGAATCGCTGGAAGCGGGCAACCCGCTCGGCCTGAACATGGTCATGCTCGGTGCGCTGTACGGGGCCGCGGACATGCCGCTTACGAAGGAGAGCCAGATGGAGGCGATCCGCAAGAACGGCAAGCCCGCCTTTGTGGAAAGCAACCTGAACTGTTTCGAGCGCGGGTTCAAGGCCGCTTCCGAGGAAACGGCGAAGGGCTGATCCGCTCTGTAAAATCAGCCGGGGGGAGGCTCTCCTCCCGGTTTTCCCGAGATGTGTTGCGGGTGGTCTTTAATCGTCCTGCTGCGTTTTCCACCTGAAGGTTCGCTTTCCGGTATCACGCTGGAACGAGCGGCACGAGCCGAGACGCTCCGGAGTCATGGAAACCCGCAACACGTTGCCTGAAGAGAAGAGGGCGGAACTTTTCCCGCCTGAGCAAGTGAAGGAAACGCTATGCTGCCCGTCGAAACGCTAGGGACTTTTTTTGCCGCATCGGTGGTCATGGGGCTCGCCCCCGGCCCGGACATCCTTTTTGTGCTGACGCAATCGGCGTTGTACGGCGCGCGGGCGGGGTTCGCCACGACCTGCGGGCTGATTACCGGCCTGCTCGTACATATCACCGCCGTATCGCTCGGGGTCGCGGCGCTGTTCCAGAGTTCGGCCACGGCGTTCAATGTGCTGAAATTCGCGGGGGCCGCCTATCTGCTGTATCTGGCGTGGCTCTCCTTCCGCAGCGGAACCTCAAAGGCTTCGCTCCAGAAGGCACAATTCCCCGGATACGGCACACTGTACCGGAGAGGGGTGATTATGAACATCACCAATCCCAAGGTGACGCTATTCTTCCTTGCTTTCCTGCCTCAGTTCGCCGATCCCGCGCGGGGTGGCCTTACGGCGCAGATCATCGTCCTCGGCGCGCTGTTCCAGCTTGCCACGCTGCTGGTCTTCGGTTGCGTGTCGCTGCTTGCGGGACGGGTCGCCGGGCGTTTCAACAGTTCCGTCAAGGGGCAGTTGTTCCTGAACCGCGCGGCCGGCTGCGTTTTCACCGGTCTGGCGGTCATGCTGCTTGTCTCTTCCCGTTGATCACTCCCCCGATACTTCCTCCCCCCCATACCCCGGCGGCCTTCCGTAAAGGAAGATACCCCTTCCGCTACAAGGAGCCCTTTCACGGAGGGCCGCCGGGTAGCCCCCCGTTCCAGCCAAAAGGCGGGAAGCAACCTCCTGTAGAGGAGATTGCTTCCCGTCCTTTTCCCCTGAGTGCCTTGCCGCTCGTGTCATGGAAGTATCCCCGCATCACGGAAGCGGTTCCCGCTCCTTGCCGCAACTTTTTTAGGCGTCGGGAACAATGCCCGTGCAGGCCGTCCGCGTCAGCGGTACCGCAGCGACTGGATCTGCTCCCATGTGACGCCTTGCGATTTGAGATACTTGTTGAGCCGGGTCGTATCGTCGGCATGTTTTTTTCGGCCACGCGAAACGCCGAACAGTTTACGCCCGGCCTCCGTGCGCGTGGAGCAGTCGCAGCATACCCTGATGACGTTTTCCAGTTGTATCTTGTCGAACAGATCCATCTGATCAAGCTGGGAGTGGGTGAACAGCCTTGACAGCAGCGGGGCCCCCTGTTTCGGGGCGGGAAGCTCGGCGAGGGCCGGGCTATGCCATATCGCACGCAGCCGGACAATCTCCTCCTCCACAAGCTCCTCGTTGATGATGCCGCCGAGGGCGTAGCTCTGCATCCGTTCGATGGACGAGGACAAGTCGCGGAAGTTCCCCGGCCAGATGGCTTCGGGCGACATGGCGAAGTTCAGATAGCGTTCCCGCGCTTCGGGCAGGAAGTCCGCCTTGAAGCCTTTCAGCCGCGTGTGGCGGTCAAGTTCGTAGTTGATGTTCGGCTCGATGTCCTCCAAGCGTTCCCTGAGTGGGGGAAGCCGGAAATGCCACATGTTGATGCGTGACAACAAGTCGAGGCGGAAGCGCCCCTGCCGGACTTCTTCGGCAAGATCCCGGTTCGTGCCGCAGATAAGCTGAAAGTCGCTGTGTACCGGCGTATCCGATCCGAAGGGGTAGAATTTTTTCTCTTCGATGGCCTTGAGGAGGATCACCTGTATCTGGAGCGGGATCTCCGCGATTTCGTCAAGGAAGAGGATGCCTTCATGCGCCGTCTTGAGCAGCCCCTGACGCACCGTCGTCGCGCCGGTAAAGGAGCCGCGCACATGGCCGAACAGGTTGGAAAGCACGCTTTCGCCCTGCAGTGTCGCGCAGTTCACTTCGACGAAGGAACCCGGGACTAGTCCTTTATTGTAGCGGAGTTCGTAAATTTTTCTGGCAAGATGGGATTTGCCGGAGCCGGTGGGGCCGGAAAGCAGGACGGGCGCGGTGGAGTGGGTGGCCACATGCTCCATCTCTTCGATCAGCTTGTTGAACACGGGGTTTCGGGTTTCGATGCACGACTTGAGGAATGTCTGGGCCGCGACATTGCGTTTTTCCGAATCCGCGATGCTGGCGATCCACTTGCGGATATCCCCCTCGTAGATCTCCATGATGATGTCGCCCGGCTTTTCCGGGTTGGGGGCCAGACGGAGCATCTGGAAGGGCAGGCGCTTGAAGTGGAACAGCATGATCAGCATGAGCGCATGTTGGAACAGGTTGCCCGGCCCCAGATGAAAAAAATACCGCTCGTTGCTCAGATCGAAGCGGTATTGTTCAAAGTAGGCGCTGAATACCTTGTAGGCCGGGGCGATGTCCTCGTAGGTGAGCACGCCGTTGAGGTTGGTGATCACGGGGACAATCTCGGTTTCCGGGCAGACGTTGTTCATGTCCTTGACCAGTGTGGGGACGATGTGCCGGTACAGGTGGCTGATGAAGAAATACAGCCTGTCCACCTTGAAGTCGTGAATGCGCAACAGCTCCAGCAGAGGGCGCCAGCGGTCTTTCCGGTCTTCGCCGGTGTACATATCTAGATGGGAAACCGTGCTGAATACGATGGAACGCATGTGCCCTCCCGCCCGGATACGGAGTTTCCCCTTTGGTTACCAGCACGCGGGCGTGCTGTCCATCCCTTTGGTATTCAAGGCGGATATGAATCGGGTTCAAAGATGTCCCGTCTGGTCGGAGCGGAGACGGCAATGCGCTGACGTCCGTCCGTTCCCCAAACGGAGAAGCGCCCTCCGCCCCAACGGGACCGAAGGCGCATGTTCCTCATAAGGCGTTTCGCCGTAGGCTGCGCGGTGCGGCAACCCTACATGACCCCGGCAAGGGCCTTGAGGAGGCGTTCGGCATCGTCGGCCTTGGGGGAAGTGGGCAGGGGCATGAGGATGCCGAGCCCTTCCGTGGCTTCGTGGAATTCGTCGGGGTCCATGTCGCTGACGACGGCGGTATGGACGCTGGCGTTGATCATCATGATGTCGATGACGGCCTGACGGAGAGCCTTTCCTTCAATCCCCAGATCGAGGATGGCGAGAACGGGCGGCGTGTCGCGGATGATCGGCGCGGCGTCTTCCAGCGATGCGGCCTGTTGGAGCGTGTTGCCCCCGCGCTGAAATACCGGCAGGCATTCATTCCAGGCTTCGGGGCGAGGCGTGACGAGCAGCAGTTCCATAATGGTTCCTCATGCAATGCAATAAAATGGTAAAGGGGGCCTTTCCTTCTTCGATTCTCAAGAAAACTGCAAACAGGGATTCGATAAGCGCGAAAGTCTTTGGAGAGGGTGGGGGAGGAGCGAGCCGCTCTGGCAGTTTGGAGGGGGGCGGGAGAATCTTTCCCCAGAAAGGTTCTCCCGCCCCCCTCCAATTCCCAATGCCTTAGTGATGCCCGCCGCCGCAGGTGAATTCGGTGGAGAAGGCGGGGAGCTTGCCTTCGAGGAACGCCTGCACCGCCAAGCCGACGGTGGGATAATTGCCCGCATAGTAGACGGAAACGCCAGCCTGCTGGAAGCCCATGAGCGGACGCATGCCCATGCCGCCGGCGAGGAGCGCGGTTACGCCGTGGGAGGCGAGATGCTGCACGGGGGCGAGGCAGCCGCCCTGCTGGTGGGGCACGTTGGGCAGGGTGCCCACGGATTTGATCGCGCCGTCCTCGATCTGCACGATGGTGTAGATGTCGCAGTGGCCGAAATGCATACCCATACCGGCTTCAAGGCCACCGGGAAGTGCGGAAGGGATAGCGAGAGTAGACGTGCTCATTGGATTGACTCCTGTTGGTTAAAGTATTGGCAAACGCCGCTGCCGCAGGGCGGATCAGCCGCGCTTTCGAGGTGCGTAAGCCAGTTCGCGGATACGGCCCCAGATGGCGGAGAGCGTGGACGCGAGCGGCGAATCCGTCTCGGTCAGCGCCTTGCGCCGGATCATGGCTCCCGTTACCGCCGGATCAAAGGGCAGGGCCCCCACGACGGTGTAGCCCCTGTCGTCGGCAAGCCGGGTGATGGCCTGCACTTCCTCATGGTTGAGATCCGCTTTGTTGATGAGGACCGCGACCGGGATGCGGAAGTGGTCGCACAGGGCCGCGACGCGCTCGAAGTCGTGACGGCCCGAAGGCGTGGGCTCCACCACAGCCACGGCGAGGTTCGCCCCGGAGAGCGAGCTGATGACCGGGCATCCCACGCCCGGCGAGCCGTCGCAGATGACGAGATCAAGCCCTTGCCGTTTGGCGAGCTCACGGGCCTGCTGTTTGAGCAGGGTCACGAGCCGCCCGGAATTTTCCTGCCCTGGGTAGAGCTGCGCGTGGACGAACGGGCCGAAGCGCGTGTCGCTGAGATACCACTCGCCGCACTCCTTTTCGGGGAAGGCGATGGCCTTGGCCGGGCACAGCGCCACACACACGCCGCACCCCTCACAGCGCAGGGGATCGATGCCGTAGACATCGCCGTCCTTTTTCACCGCATCAAAACGGCAGTGCTCGAAACAGATCCCGCAACGGCGGCAGGCATCCCTGTCGATGACGGCTTCGTTGCCGGAGATGAACGCTTCGCGGGTGTGGACCTGCGGATCAAGCAGGATGTGCATGTCGGGAGCGTCCACGTCGAGATCGCAGACGACCTTGTTTTGGGACAGATGGGCAAGGCTTGCGCAGACGGACGTTTTGCCCGTGCCGCCCTTGCCGCTGATGACGACGATCTCACGCATGACAGGCTCCTTCGGCGAACGTCAGCACTGCATCGCGCAGGGATTCGAACCGCGCCCGCCATTCCGGAGAGGCTGCCGCGATGAGGCGTCCCTTTGCGTATGTTTCGGCGGCGGCGCGATCAAAGGGCAGCTCGCCGAGCAAGGGAAGGCCCTGTTCCGCGCAATACGCGCGCAGTGCGCCGTCTCCCTCGGCATTGCCCGGCATGGCGGCCCGGTTCATGATCACGGCCACAGGCTTTCCGATCTGCCGGAAAGCCTGATGCGCCAGCCGGAAATCGTGGAACCCGAACGGCGTCGGCTCGGCCACCAGCAGGACGGCGTCGGCGTCGAGGCCAACAGTCATGGCGGGACAGCT
>ERZ506905.278-NODE-278-length-24417-cov-5.92045_pt1 | contig 24417 bp, 37 predicted proteins | sample MGYA00513175_ERZ506905 | MGnify/ENA metagenome assembly ERZ506905
CGCTCTTCCGATCTCTTCACATACAAGGTCTTCTATAGCATCTTTCCGGACGTTCCGGGCCTTGCATTTCTTTTTGAGATGAGCGGCACAGGCATAGTAATAATAGATGGCACCTGTTTTGGAAGTCCCAGACACGCCAATCATCTTGCTGCGGCAACACCCGCAAAACAATTTGCCTGTCAGCAGGAAGTCTTCATTGCAGGACCGGATGTGATGTTTTGTCCGGAACTTTAGATGCTCTTGCACGGCTTCAAATGTGGCTTTATCCAGAATAGCAGGGCAGGCATTCTCCCTGCGCACAGTTCCCCAGGTGAACACTCCTATATACTTTTCGTTTCTCAGAATGGTACGCAGCGTATTGTAAGAGAACGGGCCTCCGGCTGAATTGGTGTAATGGCGCCGGTTCAGCTCGTCGATGATGTATTTCTGATTGTGCCCTTCCAGTGCCATCTGATAAATAAGCCGGACGACCTCTGCTTTTGGCCCGTCAATAACAAGGTGATGCTGTTCATCCAACTTGTAGCCAAGGGGGACTACACCACCGGGCCACTTCCCTTCCAGCGCATTTTCGGTCATGCCACGCATAACGTTTTCAGCGAGTTCCGCGGAATAGTATTCTGCCATACCTTCAATGACGGATTCCAGCAGAATGCCGGACGGGTCATCCGCAATATTTTCCATGGCTGAAACAACTTTGATACCGTACTTTTTCAGCTTGTGTTTATATTTCGCGCTGTCGTAGCGGTTCCGGGCAAAGCGGTTCAGCTTATAGACCAGGACGACATCGAAGGCCATGGTGGCGGCGTCGCGGATCATCATCTGGAACTCCGGCCGCTGATCAGAGCGGCCAGTCATGGCGCGGTCCGCATAAGTATGGAGGATGGTCATATTGTTCCGGCGGGCGTAGTCCTCACAAACACGCAACTGACCTTCTATGGACTCCTCACGCTGCCGATCGGACGAATATCTGGCATATATGACTGCCGTTATGGTTTGCTTTTCTTCTGTTTTAGGCATAAAAAGAGCCTCCTTCTATGGTGAATGGAGGCTTTCATGGTATAATATACACATAATCTGCCTCCTACAAGAGTGGATTATAACCGCAGTCCGGTACTGGTAATGCCTGACTGCATTCCCCTGTCATATTTCGCGATATGGCAGGGGCTTTTTATTTTATTTTCGCTTTGCTTTGACGCCCAGCAGCTTCCTTAGGATGCCGGGGCGCTTTTCATACATCAGCTCAAGGATTTCTGTAATGGTGGACAATGTGTCTTTTGGATTTTGGGCACTTGGGAAGGTATCGAGGTCAAGCTTTTCGGCCACAGAGTCCAGGCTGAAAGATTCCCAGCTATCGTGGCGCTCACAAAAATAATCATAAAGGTCAATGAAGCGCATCTCCGGCTCTGGAATGTGATTCTTTTTCAAAGTTGCTTGCAACGCTCTCAGATGAGCATCTGCATAATAGGTGATGACGTTCTTCCCGGTAAAATACGGTTCAATCTTTGGCCATACGTCTTTGAAGACCGGAGCATCGGTTACATCTTCTGGCTTGATATCGTGATAATTAGAAAAAGAAAATGACTTCACTTTGGGATTTACCAGGTAAATCATATCTTTGTACTGCTCGTTTTCGATATAGCGGACAGATATCTGGCATGTGCTGCCATATCCCTTATTGGCCCGCTGGATGTTGAAGATGGTGGCCTGATAAGGGAATTTTACCGGATGCCACTCATCAGCAAGAAGCTGCTTACTGGCTATCCTTTGATTGTGCTTCTTTTGCGCCCTGAGCCGGGCCCGTTCTTCTTTTTCAGCCCGGCGTTTTTCTTTCTTCTCCGGGTCGGAAGAAAATAGATTGCGTAGAAAGTTGAACAATTATATATCCCTCCCTGACTTTTTCAGCTTAATGAAACGATGCGGCACTCCGCGGCAATGAGCCAGCGTGTAAATAGATGTCTCCGGATGCTCTGCCAGATAACCATCATTCAACAGTAGCTCTACAGCAAACATGTTTGCCAGTCTCTCCACCCGGTCAGCATTGATATCCATGGTGTAGGTCTTGAGCCACTGGGTGTTGTCGTTTGGCGTACAAAGCGCATGACCAAGTTCATGCGCACAGACAAACGGCAGCATAGATTCCGGTGTCCGTTGGGCATCAATGATAATAAATTTTGAACGTTTATATTTGAGATAGTTGCCGTATTTTCCGCCCAGGTCAGAATACATGATGATGATATTCTGACACGCGGCCAGCCGAAACGGGTCATCTGTTTTATAGCGTCGGATAAGAGCGGCAACTTTTTGCTGCACATCCATAGTCTTAATCCCTCCGGTATTTTTTCGGCGTATATTTCTTCTTGGCTATCTTCTTTGCCTGGATCATGGCGGCCTTGATGGTTGCTTTGAAGGCTTCAATGTCTTCTATATCGTCCTCCCCTTCAAAGGCGGCAGAAGATACAGAGTTCATCATATCTTCCAGATCTGACTCAATCTCACGTTCATCACGGCGGTTCAGGTCTGAGCCGGATTGTTGTTTTCTCAGCTTTTCATTCATCGCCGCTAATTTATCAATTGTTTCACGTTGTGATTTGATAACACTTTCCAATTTTGATTCTTCTATGAAGGCAGACAGTTCTGGCAGGGTATGAATGGATTCAGGAATATCCTGGCCTTCTTTTTCAGCCTCTTCCTTAATCTTGTTAAACCATGCTTTTTGTTGTTTAGGTGATAAAATTTCTCCATGTCTTGATGATGTTTTTCCCCTTAAATAGTCTGCACTAACATTGAAGAAGTCTGCAAATATATCGATTGTTTTATATTTTGGGATGCGTTTTCCTAGCTCATACATGGCCAATGCGCTTCTCCCAATTTTTAGCTTATCGGCTAGTTCCGCCTGAGTTAAATTTTTCTCTTGCCGTAATTGTTTTAGCCTGTCTGCAAATGTAGCCATAGCGTTACCTCCTTTACCCTTATTATATCACATTACGTGACGTCACAAAAGGTGATAATTTTAATATTGACACGAAAAGTGATAAATGCTATACTTTGTTTAGTCACAAAACGTGACAAAGCGAAGAAGGGAGGTGAAACGGTATGCCCAGCAACAAACAGGTTGGCGAACGACTCAGAGGTTTAAGGAAAAAGAGGAAGATGACTATTGCTGATGTTGCCGCGGTGCTTGGAATTGCTCCATCGACGTTAACGGCATACGAATTAGGGAGTCGCACTCCTAGGGATGGTGTAAAAGAAAAGATTGCCGATTATTATGGCAAGTCGGTCAGTGCCATTTTTTTTGACTAATTTTGTCACAAATCGTGACAAGAGAGGAGGCGAATGGCATGTATGCTTTCATGCAGTACATCCGTGATTACATCCGGAGCCACCCAGATGAATACCAGGAATGGTTAAAGAAGAAAGGAGAAGATAAGCATGAATGAAATCCTGAATATCAGAAATGTTCATTGTTACATGGACAATCAGACTGCTACGGCCTATCTGAATGCCGAAGATGTAGCAAGAGGACTTGGATTCACACAAGAAAAGAATGGTGTTGAATACGTCAGATGGGAAACCGTAAATGGATACCTTCGCGGATTTGGATTTTCCCAACATGTTGGGAAAGATGATTATCTCCCTGAAAACATGGTTTACCGGTTGGGCTTCAAGGCCAGCAATGAGGTGGCGCAAAATTTCCAGGCTGTGCTGGCAGATGAAGTACTTCCTGCTATCCGGCGGCACGGTGCATATATGACGGATCAGGCGTTGCAACGAGCTATCACGGAACCTGACTTTCTGATTAGCTTGGCTATGCAGCTCAAAGAAGAACAGGCAAAGCGGAAACAGGCGGAGCTGATGCTGGAAGAACAAAAGCCGGCCGTTATCTTTGCCGGGTCAGTCAGTGCCAGCAAGACATCCATTCTCATTGGTGAGCTTGCCAAAATACTCAGAGGCAACGGGATCCAGATTGGCCAGAAGAGGCTATTCCAGTGGATGCGCGAAAATGGGTATTTGATTAAGCGCCAGGGGACAGACTACAACATGCCCACACAGCGCTCTATGGAAATGGGGCTCTTTGAAATCAAGGAAGGCTCTTACACAAACGGTAATGGGGTGAACATCATTACCAAGACCCCAAAAGTGACCGGAAGGGGTCAGGTGTATTTCATTAACAAGTTCCTGAATGGGAGGTGACGCAGATGACTAGGCCGAGAAAACAGCACCGTTACAGATGGGGGCGGATTGGCTTGGCAGTTATCGTCCTGCCGGCCATTGCCCTTGGAATCGCGTCAGGTGTCAAAGCGTTGATGGCTGAGCCCGAATACGTTGATAAGGTTGTCGTGGTTGATGAGGATGAAACTCTTTGGGACATCTGCTCCAGAATCAATGACGACCGGGAAGATGTACGGATTATGATTGACCGGACCATGGACCGCAACCATATCACGGATGCTGGTGCGATTCAGCCAGGCCAGAAACTGCTCGTCCCTGTTTTGAAAGAAAAATAAAATGGCCTGCTGTTGGAGGCAACCAACGGCAGGCCGGCGGAACTATATTTCCCAATAAATTCCGCCTCTATTTTAACAAATTTTGGAGGTAAAGAAAATGGCGTACACAAACTGTGATTTGATTTTATCGGTCAAAGATGCCGAAGACCATGAAAAATGGCTCAAGACAAGAGACCTTGGCATCGGTGGCAGTGATGCTGCTGTCATCATGGGGCTGAATTCGTACAAATCTCCCTACCAGCTGTGGATGGAAAAGACGGACCAGGTAGAGCCGCCAGATCTGTCGGATAATCAGTACGTATACTGGGGCACCAAGAATGAAGCCAACATTGCTGACTGGTTCCAGGAAGAAACCGGCAAGAAGGTAAAGCGCCTGGGGACACTCCAGAGCAGGGAATACCCGTTTATGTTGGCCAATGTGGACCGTACTGTTATCGGAGAAAATGCAGGCCTTGAAATTAAGACCGCCGGCGTCAGCCAGTATAGGAAATGGAAGGATGATGAAATTCCGGATGCTTATTACTGCCAGTGCCTCCACTACATGGCAGTTACTGGGGCAGACTACTGGTACATTGCCGTTCTGCTTGGAGGAAATGAAGCCAGGTGGAAGCGGATTGAACGTAATGAAGAGGACATCAAGACACTCATCGCAGCCGAAAAGGAATTCTGGAATCTGGTGCAGACCAAAACCGCGCCGCCCGTGGATGGTTCCCTTTCCTGCTCCCAAGCACTGGCTTCCCGCTATGCCGACAGCCGTGATGAAGAAATCATGCTGCCGGAAGAAGCGGATACGCTGATTGCCCGCATCAACGGGGACAACGAAATCATGGGTAAACTCAAAGAACAGATTTCCTTGAACCAGAACCGGCTGAAAGAAATGCTGGGTGATGCGGAAGCAGGCCACGTCGGATCATTCAAAGTTACCTGGAAAACCACCAATGGCCGAGAAACATGCCAACTGTCGAAACTCAAAAAGGCAGCCCCGGACATGTACCGGGCCTTAAAGGATAAAGGCTTTATTTCAACCGGCAAAGCAAGCCGCCGGTTTGCTATCAAAGAAGTCAAGGAGGATAAATAACCATGAACACTAAAGGCGGATTGACGAAAAGAAATACTCAGGTGCAGGAAATGCAGCAGAAGGATACATCCCTGAAAGGGCTCATCAAGGCCATGGAACCGGAAATCAAGAAAGCGCTTCCGTCTGTAATCACTCCGGAGCGCTTTACCCGTATGGTCTTCACTGCCCTTTCCAGCACGCCTAAATTGCAGCAGTGTACGCCTCAGTCATTTCTTGGAGCGATGATGCAGGCCGCTCAGCTTGGGCTGGAACCCAATACCCCAGTTGGCCAGGCATACCTGATTCCATATGGCAATGTGTGCCAGTTCCAGCTTGGATATAAAGGGCTGCTGGATTTGGCGTACAGATCCGGAGAAATCAAAGACATTCAGGCGCATGAAGTCCATGAAAACGATGAATTCGAATACGAGCTGGGCTTGGAGCCTAAACTGAAACACATCCCGGCCATGAGCAACCGCGGCCCGGTTACCATGTACTATGCCGTCTGGCATACCAAGACCGGCGGCTATGGGTTCGAAGTCATGAGCAAGGACGATGTGCTGGAATTCGCCCAGAAGAAATCAAAGAGCTTCCGCAATGGCCCGTGGCAGACTGATTTTGACGCCATGGCCAAGAAGACGGTCCTGAAGCGTGCCCTTAAATATGCGCCGATTGCCACCGATTTCGTCAAGGCAGTCGCAACAGATGAAACGGTCAAGAGCAATATTTCCGCCAACATGGAAGATGAACCGGATGAAACGATGACCATTGATGCGGAACCCATCCCTCAGAATGTGGATCCGGAGACCGGCGAAATCATTCCTGACCAGGAAGCAGCGAAATAAAGGGAGGCAGCTATGGGAGAAACAACAAAGCAAATCATTATTTCCAAAGTGAAGCTCGTGAAGGGCGGCATCCGGATTAACTATGAAAAATATCGTGACAGCTACTGGGATAACTTGCAGCTCACATCAGAAGAAAAGGCAGCGCCGGAATTCTATGATGCTTTCCAGTATCTGGGCAGCCACATTGCAGCCATCATGTCATTCACTGGAGAAGTCATGGAACACCGCATCAGCCCCAATGAAGTTGTGCTGGCTTACAGCTCTTCTGGAGAACTGTCGGTAAAGTTTGGCTTCAAGCTCTACCTGCCGATTTCCGGTGAATCCGTTTCTGTCGTGACGCCAGCGCTTAAAGAGCCACCGGCTACCATGAATAATCCTACCGGTGCAGAGCATCCGAAGTTCATGGCCACACAGACATGGAAAGCCGTGCAGCACCTGCTGGATGAAACGGAAAAGTACATCAAAGGCAGACGTGCCCAGGGGAATTTGTTTGAACCCGATGCCAAATAATCCTTTCTGGATTAACGAGTTACTGGGAAACTGGCCGGCAGTGTTTGTGTGCTGCCGGCACATTCTCAGCCCTGTGAGAAAGGAGGGGATACCGTGGCGGATAAAAGAATGATGAGCAAGTCGGTCATTGATACGGATATGTTTCTTGATATGCCGGCCAGTACGCAATGCTTGTATTTCCACATGCTGCTGAGGGCAGACGATGACGGATTCTTGAAGAATGCCAAGACCATCATGCGAACCGTGGGGGCATCACCGGATGATGTGAAACTGCTTATTGCAAAGCAGTACCTAATCCCGTTCGATACTGGCATCATGGCCATCAAGCACTGGCGGATCCACAACTACATCAAGAAGGACCGCTATAAACCAACAGATTGTGAGGAAATCAAGCTGCTGGAAGTGAACGAAAAAGGCGAATACATCTTAGCCGAACCAGTTCGGAACCAAGTCGGCTCCAATATGGAACCATCCTGTATCCAGTCTGGAACCACACTGGAACCAGTTCGGAACCAAGTCGGCTCCAATATGGAACCTCAGGTTAGAGATAGAGATAGGTTAGAGATAGAGATAGGTAAGGATAGAGATAGTAGAGAGAGTAGTAGGAAGAGAAGTTCTGCCAACAACTCAACAACTGCTGCTCAGAAATTCAAAAAACCTACTCTTGAAGAACTAAAGGCCTATATTGCAGAGAATAGATACACATTTTCTGCCGAAGCTTTCATGGATTATTACGAAAGCAATGGCTGGAAGGTTGGACGGAACCCAATGAAGTCGTGGCAGGCCACTTGTAGGACTTGGCAGCGGCATGAATTGCCTAGTGGCGGCCAGGGCTCTACAGGAACCGTACCACCGGAGATTGACAACATACCCTTTTGAAAGAAGAGGTGAGCTGTATGGATTCAATGAAAGACTCAGTCATGGCCATGATTAATGACCTGGCTGCACAAGTGAAAAAGAACGGTAAGGCGGCTCCAGAACCGGTGAAGCCGGCAAAAGACGGCATTGCCTGCCAGCGTTGCGGGAATACCGGATGGGTAGCTATCACAAGAGATGACGGCACAGTAGCTATGGCTCATTGCCCAGACTGTTTTGAACGTCGGCAGGTAGCGCATCGTCTCCGTACTTCTGGCATATCCCCGAAGGATTACGAGCGGTACACGCTGGTCAGCTTTGATGAAAGTCGGAGTGAAACGGCCAAGAAAATGAAGGACATGGCAGAAAACTGGCTGAAAGGCCATACTCCGGGCGGTACTGGCTTTGGACTCTTTGGCCGCTCTGGCATGGGGAAGACTCACATCTGCATTGCTGTCTGCCAGGAGCTGACGCGGCGATTCGGAGAACCGCACTTCTATTTTTCCTACCGGGCGGAAATCCCGAACTTGGTCAAAGCCGTCCGGAGTTACAGTAATGATTACGATGCAGCCATGAAAAAATGGAAGACCTGCCAGAATCTCTACATTGATGACCTGTTCAAGTTCTCTGGTCGCGTCGAAAGTGGGAAACTGGTGGCCATCGACAGGGATGAGCTGAAAGTGGTCTTTGACCTGATTAATGCCAGGTACTTGAACCATTTGACGACGCTTTTTAGCAGTGAGTACAGCGTAGGCAACATTGCCAGGATTGATGAAGCGCTTGGCAGCCGAATCTATGAGATGGTTAATCCGTACGCGCTGCGAGTAGACGGGCAGAATCAGAGACTTGCGGGGTTGGGCTGATGATTAAAAACGAAGAAGGCTACGCTGATCCAACGTATGGCGGCGCCTACAAAAACATCCGCAAGGAAGAAAAGCGGAAGCAGGATGAGGCGGATGCCGCCAGGATGGATAAAGCCATCCACAAGGCCAGGGAAATCTTCAAGGCCTATGGGTTTGAAGTCGTTGAACGAATCGTATTGAAAAACATCAGGACAGGCAAGATTTACCGATAAGGAGAGATGATTCATGACAAACTATGAAGCGATAAAAGCGATGGACCAACATGAACTGGCAGAATTTCTGGCGAGTTTCATGCCCTGCAGTGATTGTCTGGTATCAGAAGAGCTTTGTGATGCTCAAGGCACTTGTACCGCGGCAATTTTGGCCTGGTTAAGCAAAGAAACGAAGGACGATACCACTGTGGAGCACTGCAGCGGAAAAACCATCAATATCAGCCATGCGAATGTAGTGATTATTGATTGAGGAGGAATTGCAATGAACATGCGCACTGCAGAGTATACGAATCCGCCCAGCCCGCCGAAAAACGATGAGATCCATCATCCGGATCATTACACCTGGAAGGGGACTGAGTACAAGAAAGTGATTGGAATCATGACACAAGGGCTCACCGGTGTGGAAGCGTACTACATGGGGAACATCATCAAATATCTGTACCGGTATCCGAAGAAAGGAACACTGGTAAGTGATCTGATGAAAGCAGAGGAATACATGAAATTCCTTCGTGGACTATTTACGCGGTGAACCTTAAACATGAAACCATGTCCAGAAGCGCGAAATTTGACCGCTGACGGTTTTAATAGCATCTGTACAAGGAAATTATCATTGACAAAAATAAAACGCCTATAAACGGTATTTAAAGCAATTTTAGAAAATTCGGAGGGAAACGATATGAATACAGCGATCATTCTCGGGCGTCTGACCCGCGACCCGGACATCAAGGTGTCCCAAAGTGGTATGACCATTGCCCATTTTACATTAGCTGTCAATCGTGGGTATAAGAAAGAACAGAAGCAGGAAGCGGACTTTATCAACTGCGTAGCCTTCGGCAAAACGGCGGAGGCTATTGGCAACTACGTTTATAAAGGGCAACGGCTTCTTGTAGAGGGACGAATACAGACGGGGCACTATACCGACAAAAACGGCGAGACAAGATACACCACATAAATTGCCGTAAATTGCTCTGAGTTCGTCGAGAAGCGTTCTGAAAGCTCTACGCAAGGAACCTATCACGAAGGCAATCAAAACACGCCTGCGGGCGGATTTGAGCAAATGGGGACGGTCGTAGAAGACCCGCAGTGGATGGAACAGACGGAAATACCATTTTAAGGAGTGGGGGAGCTGCATCATGGGACGAAAGAACAAACGGAGACAGCCGGAACGTAAACTGTGGTTGCATGAATTAGAACAGGAGCTGAATGTAAAGCGGGACGTCTGCTACCGTTGTGCTTACTGTGGAAGGGAACTTCATCCAGGAGAATGGCACTGGATGTGGGATGAATTCGGGCAGAGAGTCCGCAAATGCAATGATGAAAGAAAGTGCCAACGTCACCGACGGCCGGAATGTGAAGAATCGTATAGAAAGGCGATGAGAATGTGAAAAGAAGAGTATATGCAAGCGGATACGAATTTTTTATAGGCGTTGCCTTGGTGCTGCTTCTGGCAGCTATAGGATTAGGGATTGAATGGTATGTGTATGATACGGGTCAGCTGAAGGAGCACATGACATTCCTGGAATGGCTGTTGATACAGAAGTAGAAGATTGGAAAGGTGATGAACCCATGAAACGGATTTTAGATGCTTGTTGCGGGTCCAGGATGTTCTGGTTTGATAAACACAACGAAAATGTTGTGTTCATGGATAAACGAAAACTCAACACTACCCTTTGCGATGGTAGAAAACTGGTAGTGTGCCCAGATGTTGTTGGAGACTTCACTGACATCCCTTACAAGGCAAATCGTTTTAACTTGGTAGTATTTGACCCTCCACATCTGATTCATGCAGGAAAAAACAGCTGGCTGGCATTAAAGTACGGAGTAATAGAAGGAGACTGGAAGGAAACAATCCGGAAGGGATTCAATGAGTGCATGCGAGTATTGAAGAAAGATGGCGTGTTGGTTATGAAATGGAGCAGTGACCAGATCAGCACGAAAGACGTGCTTCAGGTATTGCCTGTGCGTCCGCTATTTGGAAATCGAAGAGGAAAAAGCATTTTTCTAGTATTCATGAAGTCTTGAGGTGAGTTGATGGAATTTATAGTTGAGGGAGATCCACAAGGAAAGGCAAGACCACGATTCAGCCATAAAACGGGAACGGTTTACACACCATCCAAAACAGCGAAGTACGAAAAACAGATCAGAAAAGCTTTTGTAGCAGCAGGCGGGGAAGTTATTCCTGCAGATTGCTATGTTGGTGTTACTGTAGATGCTTACTTCAGGATCCCGAAGTCATACACCAAAGGAAAGCGCCTGGCTTGTCAGCACAACATCAACAGGCCGGCCAAGAAGCCTGATATAGACAACTCGTTAAAAGCTGTGCTGGATGCGCTGAATGGAGTGGCCTACGAAGATGACAAGCAGGTCGTAGAGGTAATCTGCCGGAAGTGGTATTCACAGAGTACCGGCTTTTTGAAAATAAGCGTACGAGAAGTAAAGGCTTGATACGGGCAAGGCGGAGCGTAAAAACTCCAGCCTTGTTTTCCGTGTTTTATAGATGGGAGGAGAAAGAATGCATCATAATAATTATGTGGATGCAGTAAAAGAATATCTGCGGAGGTACCGGGAATTTTCACAATATGTAATCAATGTGAAAACGGATATTACAGAATGTGAGGCGCTGCTTCAGCAGGAGGCGGCACCGGCTGCATCATCACTCTCCCCAACTGGCGGTTGCGGAGGCGGAGAAACTATTAGCCAGGAAGAACGGATCTATATGCAGCGGGAAGCCTTGAAGGAGAAAATCAGGAAGTACCAGGCAGATTTGCAACAGATCGAACCTCTGATAAATAGACTGAATCGGTCCATGGAATCCCTGGCATCCATCAATGAGACAGATGCTGTGATAGTGCGGGATAGATATATAGACGGGGCGTCTTGGGAAAGTACGGCACGTCATACCTGCTGCAGTGTTGGCTTCTGCCGCAAGAGGGCGAGAGAAGCTCTGAAGATGCTGACCAGCATGATATTTGGGCCTGATGCTATTCCGTTTCAAACGTCGCTAGTGTTCTTCAAAAAGCAGCAGAGGATATAGGTTTTATTAGAAGAATTTTTATGGTATCATTTTAAAAGAGGTGATATTATGTCAATATTTGAAAAAATTGTGAATGATTTAAATAATTTGGATAGCAATGCCAATATAATGCTTTATTTTACACAAAAAAATAAGTTGGGATATACTACGTACATGCCAAATGTAAAAAACTCTTTGTCTTCAGAATTACTAGACTTAATTAGGGGAAATATTGAAGAATATGTATCTGCAGAAATGGCTGAATTCAATCCAACATCATATAGAGAAGGAGTAGTAGAAACCTGCAATATTGATTATGTAGGTAATTTTCAAGAGGTTTTGGATAGCTTTGCTGATCCTGACCATGTAGATACTGGATTAGATGCTAATGATTTAACGTTTTACTGCATTGAAATCAATAATGAAAAATTTGATTATAAGTTTTTTAGGAGAATTACCAAGTTTAGAAGGCTTTCATCTAAGGGGATTTTGGCGTGGTTCTCTGGGAATACGTTAAATAAAATGGAACAACAGATGCTAGGTCTAGACGGGTTTATTGACTTAGTATGTGTTGGAAATGATATTTACGTCTTCAATCATATTTCATTGGAGCGGATTTTTAGATTGGTAGAAAAATATAGCAATAAAGCAAAAGAGGCTTTACAAAAATTAAGAGATGCTGATGGCATTTCAAATTTTGATCAGTTTGAAGAAGATTGTTTAAGTGATCAGCGATATCACAAGACATTAAGTAAAATGATGGAGAACAATAATCAATTTGGGGATGTTTTCAACGATTTTTCTTCTATTAGGCAGGTTATAGATATGTTTGATCTGGACATTGAAATTGAAAAATGTGGTGATAAAACTCGCTTAAGATATGAGGATAAACACCAGAGAATGGATATTTTAAGGATTATCAATGACGCATATTATCGTAGCATTATTGGAAAAAGAAAAGGGATAGACGATAATTAGCATTAGTTATTTTAGAAGGAGGGAAATATGATAAAAGCCATTTTTGTTCGCTCTATAATGTTTATATCATCTTATTTCCCACTATATGTTTTATTACTTATATCACAAGGTAATAAGATAATGCAGGCACCAAACCGGTATTTAGGGAGTTTTATAGCAACATTAAGTATATTGATAGTAATATCATTCCTTAGTGTCTTACTTTTGAAAAATGTACCAATAAGCAATTATTGTAAACCAGTAAATGTCAAACGCCCAGATGACAAGGTAATGAATTATGTATTTACTTATATCATTCCTATACTGGGATTTTCATTTAATGATTTTTACTCGGTAATTGTAAATCTATTATTATTCCTTATGATATGGTTCTTATACATAAAGTTGGACTTAGTTTTTATCAACCCGTTGTGGAGTTTATTCGGATATATATCCTATGAATATGAGGGAGGATATATTATTACGAATATAAAGTATGAAGATATTATTAGAATAAAAGCGCCATTGCAGGGGTGTTACTTAACTAACCGAATTTTTTTGGCACATAAGTCTAATCTTCGTGGATAACTTTTTTGCCGTGACACTTTCGTGACAGTTTTGAGCAGAAACGTGACTGATTCATGTACGATTTGTGTACAGAAAAAGCAGGAAAGGTGTGCTATACTAATACCATCGAAAATTGAACAGGGAACAGACAACCACGCAGACCAGCGTGGTTTTTGTTTTCTTATTTTGAAATCGGAAACTGAAATAGAAAATGGAAATAGAATTTGATTTCTTATTTTGGTTTCCATTTTCTTTTTTGATTTATGAAAGGATGTGAGGCAGCGTGGCCAGGGCATTTGCCAAAGACATTTACAATAGCCAGCGATGGCGAAAGGTCGCTCATGCTTATGCAGAGTCTCAGCACTACGTGTGCGAACGATGCCATAACCGTTCCTTTGTTGGGACTGGGAAGCCGCCCAGATTTATCGTCCACCACAAGACGCACTTGTCTCCGGAGAATGTAAGGGATGACAGCGTGGTGTATGGCTGGGATAACTTAGAGCTGCTATGTATCTACTGCCACAACGCTGTGCATGGTACAGGCATGGGCAGGGAGTGCGTGTTCGACGATGATGGCAATCCCATTGGTATCCTGGAGCATAACCGCTAATCCCCCCGGTCTTCCCTTTTGGGAGCCTGAAAAATGCCGCCGGGGGCGGGCCTTTCTGTGAAACAAACGGCATCCGCCAAGGGGGTGTAGTATCAAAATCAAATGGGAAATAGCAAAAGAAACGGCAACAAGTAAGGAGGTGATGGAGTGAGACAGATTAAACCGGAAACAGCGATTAGAAGAAGGGTGAAAGCCTTGCAGGAAGCATTGAAAGCCGCCGATGAAGAGAAACAGACGGTCGTGAGCCCGCTGATTGGGCAGGTTGCACGCCTGGAATACCAGTTGCAGAAGCTCATGAAGCAGCTGGAAGAGGTCGGATTTGTTGAAGAATATAAGAACGGCGAGAATCAGTTTGGAACCAAAGAATCAACGGTTTCAAAGGCCTACTCCACCACGTTCAAGAACTATGTAAGCGCCATCCGTACCTTGGTGCAATGTCTTCCGGCAACGGCGGCCCCTGATGCCGAGGATACGCTGACGGAATTCATCAAAAACAGGCCTTGAATTACATTGAAAAATACTATGGCGGCATAAAATCCGGGCAGATAGTGGTATCCGATAAGGTACGGCGGGGATTCAAGCATCTGACGGAAAAAATAAATAACCAAAATTCGCAGTATATCTACGACGATGCCAAAGCCCAGTATGCCATTGATTTTATTCAGACCTTCTGCAAGCATAGCAAAGGCAAGTGGGGCGGCAAGCCAGTCATCCTGGAGCTGTGGCAAAAGGCCATCACGGCAGCGCTCTTTGGATTCGTAGATAAAGATACTGGGCTCCGTGAGTACCGGCAGCTGATTCTTATTGTTGCCCGTAAAAACGGCAAGTCCACGTTTGCTTCCTGCCTTGGGCTGTACCTGCTGGTTGCGGACGGCGAAGCGGGCCCGGAAATCTATTCCGCGGCTACCAAAAAGGACCAGGCAAAAATCATCTGGCGTGAAGCCTGCTCCATGATTAAGAAGTCGCCAGCATTGAACAAGAAATTAGATCTGCGCGTATCCGTCATCCGGTCACGCTTCAATGAGGGGACGTTCGAGCCATTGGGCTCTGACTCTGATAAGCTGGATGGCCTCAACGTGCATGGAGCCCTGATTGATGAATTGCACGCATTGAAGGATAAGAACCTGTATGATGTCCTCATCGACGGCATGACGGCACGTGAACAGCCGCTCTGTATCATTACCACGACTGCCGGCACGGTCCGCGATAATATTTATGACCTGAAATATGACGAATGCAAACGCATCATCAACGGGTATGATGACCCGGCAGGCTATAAGGATGAAACCATTCTCCCAATCGTCTATGAACTGGATAAAAGGGAAGAATGGACGGACCCTACATGCTGGGCGAAAGCCAATCCGGGCCTAGGGAGCATCAAGAACACCCAGGCACTGGCACAGAAGGTATACCAGGCGCAGCATGATGCACTCCGAGTCAAGAACTTATTGTGCAAGGACTTCAATATCCGCGAAACCAGCGGGGAAGCATTCTTTACATTCGACCAGCTTAACAATGAAACCACCTATGACATGAAGGCTCTCAAGCCTAAGTATGGAATAGGTGGTTTTGATTTGTCCGAAACAACGGACCTGACATGCGCTACGATGTTGTTTTGCGTCCGTGATGATCCGAATATTTACATCAAGCAAATGTACTGGATCCCGGAAGATTTACTGGAAAAACGTGTGCATGAAGACCAGGTCCCTTATGATATCTGGAAGAAAAAGGGCTGGCTCCGAACATCGCCCGGCTTCCGAAATGATTACAGGCTCATCCTTCAATGGTTCGTCGATGAAATGGAACAAGATGACATCTATTTGTACAAGTGCGGCTACGACCGATGGAGTGCAGCCTACCTGGTGCAGAGCATGAAAGAGCGTTTTGGCGATGACGTGATGGTTCCGGTAGCACAGGGCAAGCAGACATTATCCGGACCAATGAAGAATCTGGCAGCCGATTTGGCCGCCAAGCGGATTGTTTATGGCAACAACCCAATCTTGAAATGGTGCATGACGAACGTGGCCGTCGATGTAGACCGCAACGACAACATTCAGCCATGCAAAACGTCTAATCCGAGAAAGCGTATTGATGGGTTTGCCTCTTTACTGGACGCCTATACAGCGCTGGAACAGAACAAAGAAGACTACATGAACCTTATTTGAAAGGGGGTGAAGACTTGGAATTAAGAAGCATGATGCAGTCCATTTTTGGGCGGCTGTTCAGACATGACGGTTTGACCAGGGCAAAGCTGCTGGATGGCTATTCCAACGACTACGTACCATTTGATGGCAATGTCTACGACACTGCCACCGGGCGGAACTGCATCGACACCATTGCCCGCCATGCCGGGAAGCTGCATCCAAAGCACATTATCCGGCGGGACGGAAATATCGTGAAAAATGCAGATGACAAGCTGCAATACATCTTGTCTATCCGGCCTAATCCATTGATGACGACATCGGAGTTCATCGAGAAGATTGTTGCCCAGTATTACTGCTACAATAACCTGTTTGTCTATATCCAGCGGAACCAGAATGGAGACATTACCGCATTATGGCCATTGAACTTTAATAACCTGGAACTGTTCGAGGACCGCCAAGGGAATCTATACTGCCAGTTCACTTTCGGCTCTGGAGAGCAGGCAACAGTCCCGTATGAGGAACTGATTCACATCCGGAGACACTATAACCGCGATGAAGTTTTTGGCGATCCGGAGGGGCAGATTCTCACGGAAGATATCAACCTACTGAAATCCGTCAAGACTGCCATTATCAATGTGGTCAAGAATTTCAGCAAGCTCCGTGGTGTCATTCAGTGGACTGGCACGGTCCGCCCGGAGGACCAGGAGGCCATGTGGCAGAAATTTGTTGATTCCTTCGCTGGGCCTTCCAATGGCAGCGGCATCGGATCATTGGATAATCGTGGCAAATTTCAGCAGCTCACCACTGATACCCAGACGTTTGATGCCAGCCAGATGACGTTTGCCCGGGATAATCTCTACAAGTATTTTGGAGTCAACGAGAAAATCGTTTCCGGGAAATTCACGGAAGAGGAATACCAGGCCTTCTATGAAAGCGTCATTGCGCCGATTGCCATTAAATTGTCTCAGGAATTTACGGAAAAGCTCTTCACCCAGAAGGAACGCGGCTTTGGAAATGAGGTTTTGTTTGAAGCCAACCGCCTGGCGTATATGAGTACGGCATCAAAGGTAAAGATTGCAGAGGCTATGATTCCGGCTGGCGCCATCAAACGAAATGAAATCCGTGAGTTATTCGGATATGCCGGCCTGCCTGGCAAGGAAGGCGAGGAAATTGTAGTATCGCTGAACTACGTGAAAGCAAAGGACCAGTCTCTTTATCAGACTGGTAAGGATGACAATGATAATGGCGCATCGGAAGGAGGTGATGGGGATGGAGAAGAAGATTGAGTGCAGACGGCTGGCGCTGAGAGCTGCCGACCAGGAAGGCGGAGGGGAAGGCCTCCATGTTGAAGGTTATGCAGCTGTATTCAATGAAAAAACACTGCTGTGGGAATCGCCATATAGTGGGATAAAGTATTACGAAGTCATTGATAGAAACGCTGTTGATGCCAATACGGACATGAGTGACGTTATCCTTAGGTATAATCACTCTGATGCGGCACTTATCCTGGCACGCACGTCCAATGGCTCTATGAAAATTGCAGCCGATGAACGAGGAATCAAGGTAGAGGCCGACATCGCGCCGACAACGGCCGGCAAGGATATCTATCAGCTGATTAAGCGCGGAGACATCAATAAAATGTCCTTTGCCTTCACGGTAGACAAGGACGACTGGGAAAATGATTCCGCGACCAAAGAGCAGACCAGGACCATCAAGCACATTGACATGATTGTGGATGCCAGCCCGGTGGATTTCCCAGCCTACGATGGCACCAGCATTGCCGCCCGTGGCCATGATGGCATCATCGAAGAGTTGAAGCGCCATGAACAGGACGCGGCACTCCGTGAAAAGCTGATTGTTGAAACGTATCTATGAGAAAAGGAGACAACTATGAATAAGAGACTTTTTGAAATCAGAAGCCGTAAAGAAGAAATCAGAGCCGCGCTCCAGGGTGACGGCAAGGTTGACCTGAAAGCACTCCAGGAAGAACTGAGAAAGCTGGATGCTGAACAAAAAGAAATTGAAGAACGAGAAAAGATTGCAGAAGGTATCAATCTTGGAAACAACCCGGAAGGTGTACATGGCCGCCGGAAGCCGCAGGACAATGGAGCGGCTGCTGGTATTGACTCTGATGAATACCGCAAGGCATTCATGAACTACGTTGTACGTGGTATTACCATTCCGGCAGAATTCCGCGGAGCAACTACTACGACTGATGCGGGCGCACTGATTCCTCCGACTACTCTTAATCGGGTCATCGAAAAACTGCGTACCTATGGCAACATCCTGCCGCTGGTAACCCGCACTGCGTATAAGTCTGGCCTGGCCATTCCGACTGCCGACGTTAAGCCAGTAGCTACCTGGGTAGCAGAAGGCGCTACGTCTGATAAGCAGGAAAAGGCCCTTGGCACGGTTACTTTCAGCCACTTCAAACTGCGCTGCGCGGTCGCTGTAACTCTGGAGTCCGAATACATGACTCTGTCTGCATTCGAAGATACCATTGTTTCCAACATTGCAGAGGCTATGGCCGTTGCGCTGGAAGAAGCCATTATCAAGGGCACTGGCTCTGGCCAGCCGACCGGCATCATCAAAGACCTTACCAAGGGCTCTACTCTCAACGTTACCAAGCTGGGCCTTGATACTATCACCGGCGCAGAAGGCAAGGTCCCGCAGGCCTATGAAGCTGGCGCTGTATGGGTCATGACCAAAGGCACCTTTATGCAGTTCATGGGGATGACCGACTCTGCCGGCCAGCCGATTGCCCGCGTCAATGCAGGCGTCAATGGCGTCCCGGAACGTGTCCTCCTGGGTCGCAATGTAGTTCTCTGTGATTATCTGCCGGACTTCTCCGCAGCACTCACTAAGAACGATGTTTTCGCTTTCATTTATCGCATGAAGGACTATGTCCTCAACACCAACTACAACGTTTCCATGAAGGTCTATGAAGACAACGACACCGACGACCTGGTAAGAAAGTCCATCATGATTGCGGACGGCCGCCCGGTTGACTTCAACTCCCTTGTCCTGCTGACTGGCAATAAGACAGCGTAAGGGGTGACGAACAATGGCCGTAACGCTTGCCCAGGCAAAGAATTATTTAAAACTAGATAATGACATTACCGACGATGATGAACTGGTAACGAGCCTGATCAGTGCGGCCGGCGACTATGTAAGACGGACGACGGGGAAGGTCAATACTGGCGATAATCAAAGCCAGCTATATGACCTCTGTATCAAAATGCTGGTGGCGCACTGGTATGAAAACCGTGCTGTTTACAGCCAGAAGCCGGGCGCCATCAACGCGATTCCCCATACTGTGACCGCTTTGCTGACTCATATTGCCCAGTGCAGTGACTACCCGGAGGGATAGCCTATGATTAATGTTGAAATCGGGTCACTCGATAAAAGAATCCATATCATGCAGTACCAGGAAAGTACCGATGAATATGGGCTTACCCATCAGGCCCTGGCTGATGCTATCGGCAATGCCATTTGGGCCCGTATCGAACCGGCACGCGGCAAGACCTACTATGAGCAGTATAAAGACAAAGTTGAGTTCGTCACCAAGGTCACGATTCGTTACCGGAAAGGGATTACCCCGGATATGCTGGTGCAGTATGCGGGCACTACCTATCGTATCATGTCGGTTGTTGACCCGTATGAGGCCCACGTAAAACTGGAACTCATGTGCAACATAAGGGAGCGAGGTGATTCTGGTGTTGATTGAAGAATTTGTCAGGCGGCTGGATGAAATGAGAATCCAGTATCCGGGCGACGCGGAAGACGTGCTGGAAGCCGGCGCCAAGAAGATGACGAAGGCCATCCGGAAGGCGTCCCCTGTCGGGGATACGAACCACCCGCACAAATTGAAGAAGTCGTGGCGCTGCAAGATTAAGGGATACAGGGCGGCAGATACCCGCGCGGAAATCCGTTCTACGGCACCTCATTTCCATTTGGTGAACCGTGGCGTGCAGAACCCAAAGGATACTCATGGCAATCCGAAACCGGAATGGCGCAGCGCTTTGAACCGTCATAAGGGATTCTTGCAGAAAGCGGTGCAGGACAACTGGGACGGCATCAAGGATGGCATGGCCAAAGACTTCTACCAGAAAGTACGTGATCACCTTGGCTAAGATCGTAAGACAGATTGATGCACTGAGCGCTGTTATCCAAGCCGTTTCCAAAGCAACCGGATGCAAAGTCTATTCGGATGAGGTCCTTGAGAAATTCAAGAAGCCGTGCTTTTTCGTTTCGGCATCGTCCCGCATGACTCCGTATACGGATAATGTAGTAGAGAAAGAGCTGACCATTGCCCTGACGTATTTCCCCAGGGATAACGAAAAGAATGAAATAACCTACTTAGGGATTGTTGACCTCATTCAGCGGCTCTTCCAGTCTGGCGTTCAGGTCGGGGACCGATATCTTCACGTTGAAAGCGTCGAGGATGACCGTACCGGGGAAGAGCAGGACATTTTGCAGGTAACCATAGTGATTCCGTTCTTGGAACAGGTTGAAAAGCCTGCTGGCGGGAATGTTGAAATCATGGGTGAAGTTGAACTGAATATCCATACCATCTCCAACAAACAGCGCAGCACTGCTGCGGATGAGAAATGGAATTCGAAGATTGATTCAGAAACTATATGAAGGAGTGAAGATATATGGCAAAACTCGGAATGCCTTCTGTAAACATTGCGTTTATTGAAGCCGGTATTGAAGCCATTGAGCGTAGCCAGCGTGGCATTGTGGCTCTTCTGCTCGAAGAGCCGCAGGATACCATCACAAAATTGCTGACTGACCATAAAATTACTAGTGGCACCACTTCAAAGGATGTGGTTGCCATCACCAATCCGTTTACCGTTTATACCACCGATGATATTCCGGAGGAACTGACTGACGATAATCGTGATTACATCACGAAATGTCTCATTGGGTATACTAAGACGCCATACCGCGTCAAAGTGTATTTGCAGGCAACCAATGAGACAAAAGACAGCTCTGAGGATAAGTTCGCAGATACGCTCAAGATCCTGGCAACAGACCGCTGGGATTATCTGGCTATCCCGTCCATCGCTACGGCCCAGTTGGAATCTGTAGCCACCTGGCTCAAGACGAACCGTGAAAACAAGTTCAAGAAATCCAAGGTTGTGCTGCCCGGATACAGCGCAGACTATGAAGGCGTCATCAATTTCTCGAACACTACCATCAAGACCAAAACTAAATCGTATACTGGCGCTCAGTACACGCCACGTATTGCCGGCCTGATTGCAGGAACCCCGATGACAATTTCTGCAACGTATGCCCCACTGGCGGAAGTCATTGACTGCGATAAATACAGCCTTGACGAAAACGACGAGAAGGTTAATAAGGGCGAGTTTTTCGTTTGGTATGACGGCGAAAAGTTCAAGATGAGCCGTGCCATGAACTCTTTGGTCACTACGACTCAGGGGAAACTGGAAGCCTATCAGACCATCAAGACCGTGGATGTCATGGACATGATGTATGACGACATCAAGAAAACCGCCCAAGACAGCTACATCGGCAAATACACGAACGATTACGACAACAAGCAGCTGCTGATTACTGCGATTGGTGGCTATTTCAAAGAACTGGAAGATGGCCGCCTCTTACAGAAAGGCTATTCCACGATTGATATCGACGTAGAAGCCGTAAAAACGTATCAGCTCAAACATGGCCTGTATACGAAGGACGAACTTGCCGACATGTCTGATTTGGAAATCAAGAAACTGGATACGAAAAAGAAAGTATTCCTGACCGCCAAGGTGAAAATTCTTGATGCAATGGAAGATATCGAACTTCCAATCAATATTTAAGGAGGTGTTGAACTATGGCAGATTCTATGGTAGCCCAGCAGGTTATGTCCGGCACCGAAGGTGAGGTATGGATCGATTCTGATTACATGGCTCAGGTAACTGCGTTCCAGGCCGAAGTGAATCTGGTAAAAGAAGAAGTCAACCAGGTTAAAAAGCGCGGCAAGCAGTACAAGACAACCGGATGGGAAGGGAAAGGCAAAATCAAAATGAACCACATCTCTTCCTACATGATTGATAAAATGGCTGATAACATTAAAAATGGCCATCAGACGGTTTGCACCATCATTGCCAAGCTGTCTGATCCGGACGCTATCGGAGATGAACGTGTCTGCATCCGTGACGCGACCTTTGATAAGTTGACGCTCATGGATTGGGAAGCGAAAAAACTGACCGAAGACAGCTATGATTTCACGTTTACGGATTTTGATATTCTGGATCGTGCATCTGAATAAGAAAGGCAAGGGATTATATGAATTTAGCAGAAGCGTTACTTGCAGCTGATGCGGGCAAGGTAATGAAAAAGGCAACCAAAGATTTTGAAGTAAAGCGGCTTTCCAGCATTATAGGGGAGCCGTTTTTACTTCATCTGTGCCAGATTCCTTCCCGACGCGTAAGGGAAATTCAGGACGGCGCAGTTAAATTTGACCGCAATAATAAACCTGTAGGCGCTGATACTTACAAGTTGCAGATTATGCTGCTGGTTGACGGCATCACCAACAAGGATTTCGACAGCAGGGAGGTTCTCAAGCACTATGGTGCCGGTACCAGAAAAGATTTGTTTGAAAAGCTGTTCAATGCCGGCGAAATTGCTGACATTGCGGAACAGATTACGGAACTCTGTGGCTTTGGTGGTGATAAGGGCGCTGCAAAGGTTGAAGAAGTAAAAAACTGATAGATTCCGACGGGGATGTTCAGACCATGTACTGGCACTATGTCAGGCATGGCGTGAAACCGTCGGAGTGGTATGAAATGGGGCCGGGCGAGCGTGTAGTTCTCCGGGCGTTCATGTTGAAAGAAATTGAAGGTGAAGAACACGCCAGAGAAGAAATAGAGAATAAAGTGAAAGGAGGTTAATGTATGGCTGAAATTATTGATGTAATCATGAGACTCCAGGACAATGTCACAAGTGGGCTGGCAAGGATTCGGAACAGCATGGAAGAAACCAGTAAAGCCAACCAGCGTATGGGGCGTGATATTTCCAGCGCCGGCAGAAATGTGAGCGCTCTTGGTGAAGCGATGCTTCCGGCGGCTGCGGGCATCACGGCCCTAGGCGCGGCAAGCGTAAAGACATTCATGAATTTCGACCAGACCATCACGGCGGCAGGCGTCAAGGCTGGAGCCACGACGGAAGAGCTGAATCAGATGCGTGAAGCGGCTTCAAAAATGGGAGCTGACTTCCCTATCAGTGCCCAGGAAGCAGCAGAAGGCATGGATAGACTGGCAGCGGGCGGCTTCAATGCGTCCCAGTCTATCGCGGCCATGCCTGGCATCATCGAGGCATCTATTGCATCCGGTGAGGATCTAGCCACCACGTCCGATGTTGTAACCTCTGCACTTTCCATTTGGAGCTTGACCACAGGTGATGTAGCATCTAATACCACTCACGTTGCCGACGTTATCCAAGCGGCAGCCAATGCGTCGAAGCTGGGTATGCAGGACTTTGGCCTGGCAATGCAGTATGCAGGCGCTCCAGCGGCCGCACTGGGCGTAAGCATTGAAGAACTTGGCACTGCCATGGCGGTTATGTCCAACAACGGCATTGAAGCCAGCTCGATTGGTACCGGCCTCCGGTCCATGATGAGCCGTCTAGCATCGCCTCCGAAAGATGCTGCCAATGCCATCGAACAGATGGGGCTCAAGATTAAAGATGCAAGCGGTAACTTTGTCGGACTGGAAAACGTCATCGGGCAGATGCGGACGGCCATGGCCGGCATGTCGAATACGGAACAGGTCGCCATGGCCAAAGCGATTGCTGGCGAAGATGCCTACAGCGGTCTGTTATCTTTGATTAAGACTAGCCCCGAAGCATACAAGCAGGCGGCGGATGCCATCAATAACAGTTCTGGCAGCAGCCACCAGGCGTACATGACAATGCAGAAGACGCTCAAGGGTTCCATTGATTCCCTCATAGGGTCCGTGGAAGCTCTGGGCCTGTCCTTTGGCTCTGCCTTGGCACCAACAATTCAGTGGGCGGCCAGCGGCATCAAGGCGCTGGCGGATGCTCTTACAAACCTTTCTCCGGAAACCAAGAACATGATTGTTCAGATAGCCGGGGCATTTGTTGGCCTTACTGGGTTTACTATTGCCGCTGGCAAGGCCATTACCATCGGCGGAAACATGGCCAAGGTATACGGCCAGATTGGCACGGTGATGAAGGGCGGGACCATCAGCAACAAGGCCTTGCAGTTTGCCGTTCAGGGTGTGATGCGGGGCTTCACCATGCTGCGC
>ERZ506905.279-NODE-279-length-24405-cov-5.03971_pt1 | contig 24405 bp, 30 predicted proteins | sample MGYA00513175_ERZ506905 | MGnify/ENA metagenome assembly ERZ506905
ATCCAACGAGCCGCCCGCAGAAGTCCGGCCCGAATCCCCGCGAGATGAGCCTACAGACGATCGGGAAGTGGCCCGCTCCGAAGACTGGGAAGACTATCTCGGAGAATTCGCAAGTACTCCGCAGCAAGTCCAGCCCAGAGACTATGAGCTCCCCGAAGAAATGAGTTCTCTGGAGGCCAGATATGCCTCCAGCCCCACTCTTGAAAGCCACCTCATGTGGCAGCTCCGCCTTTCCTCTCTCTCCGATGACCAAAAAGAACTCGGTGAAATCATTATCGGAAATCTCTCTTCTTCCGGCTACCTCCAAGCATCTCTTGAGGAAATGGCAGAGATGGCGCGGGCGGATTTTGCTGACGGGGCTTCGACCGCCGAAGCGAAAGATAAAGCATGGCCCACTGCCGAAGAGGTGGCGACGGTCCTTAAGGCCATCCAGCTATTCGATCCGGTGGGTGTTGCAGCCCGAACCCCGCAAGAATGTCTCCTCATCCAGATAAAAGCATTGGGATATGACAGGGATCAGGTGCTTGTTGATCTCGTGCGTGATCACCTTGAAGATCTGGAAGCCCACAGATACAAGCCCCTGCTCCGCAAATTCCGGCTGGATATGGATGAACTCAAGGAATATTTGGATATCATCCAATCCCTTGATCCCATGCCCGGAGCGAGTTTTGGCGAAGGCGTGTCCACTTTTGTCAGCCCTGACGTCTTTGTTTACAAAGTGGACGGGGAATTCCTCATTGTCCTCAATGAGGACGGCCTGCCGAATCTGCACTTGAGCCCTGTGTATGATAACGCATCGGAAAACGCGTCAAGCAAGGAAAAAGAATACTTCAACGAAAAAATCCGTTCTGCGGCGTGGCTTATCAAAAGCCTGCACCAGCGGCAGCGGACATTGTACAAAGTCGTCGAAAGTATTGTAAAACACCAGCGCGGCTTTTTTGAGGAAGGGATCAGCAAGTTCAAACCGCTTATCCTGAAAGACATCGCCGATGATATCAACATGCACGAATCCACGGTCAGCCGCATCACGACCAACAAATATGTGGCAACACCCTTCGGCGTGTACGAACTCAAATTCTTTTTCAACAGCGCGCTGGAGCTGGATGACGGAAGCCAGGTGGGTTCGGAGAGCGTCAAGGCGCTCATCAAAAAGTGCATCAGCGAGGAAGATCCTAAAAACCCTCTCTCCGATGAACGCATCGGCGAAATTCTCAAGGAACACTTGAAAGTGAATATAGCCCGAAGAACGGTAGCCAAGTACCGGATGGCAATGGATATTCCGTCCTCGTCCAGGAGAAAGGCCCATTTTTAGCCGTTCGAGGCCGCTTGAGAACCCTTGACAGGACCCCTAAAAGGCTGTTGTAAAGAAGCCATGCCTGACAAAGCAATGTCCGTTGCGGATATCTCGGTATTCGCTGTGCGGACCGGTTATCAGCCAAAGGAGGCTTCATGCACATTTCCTTTACTTTCAAGAATTTCGAGCCGTCTGAACATTTGCGTAAGTATGCCCGCCGCCGTATGGAGAAGCTGGGAAGATTCTTCGGCAAGAATCCCGCTCTTGATGCGCAGGTGAATATGGCGGTCGATAAGTTCCGCCAGCGCGTGGAAGTTCAGCTTACCGGTGACGGCATCAACATTGCCGCCAGCGAAGTCTCGGAAGATATGTACGCCTCCATCGACCTCGTTCTTGATAAGCTGGAAGCTCAGGTCAAGAAGTTCGTTTCCCGTAATAAGGAAATCCATCGTAAGGGACGCGCTAACGATATCGATGTGTATACGTTTGAAGTGACGGAAGAAGATGGAGAACGAACGATTACCGGGCGAGACCATTTTTCTCCCAAGCCCATGAGCCCCGACGAGGCGGCCATGCAGCTTGATGCAAATGACTTTGAATTCCTCACGTTCCTGAATTCGGAAAATGATCGCATCAATGTCATCTATCGGCGTAAGAACGGTAACCTTGGACTGATAGATCCCATATTCTAGGGCTTGTGCCGGTACACAAAGCGATTTCAACAAGCCCGTCCGGGGAGTCTCCACCGGACGGGCTTCCTGTTACTACGGAAAATACCATGACGGATCAGCCTCTCCTTCCTGAACATGCCGCGGAAAAGTCGACGGACTCCGCTTCTGAATCTCCAAAACCGAATGCGGATAAGCCGATTTTCATCATCACCGGCCTCTCCGGCGCGGGCAAAAGTACTGTGCTCCATGTCTTCGAGGACATGCGCCTGTTCACCGCGGACGGGGTGCCTCCGGAACTCATGCCCGAAATGGTGCGCCTTCTGCAGAGCTCCTCCGTTGAGCCGTCTCATGGCATAGCTCTCGGTTTCGATCAGCGGCGCAGCGAGTTCATGGGCGAACTTGATCAGGCGCTGCATCGGCTGTCCGGCATGGGATTCCGCACAAAGATCCTTTATCTGGAGGCGGATCCGTCCGTCATCATGCGGCGCTATGCCACAACCCGCCGTCCCCATCCGCTTGAACGGGAAGGTGTAGGTTTGGAACAAGCCGTACGCGAAGAAATGGAACGCCTTGCCCCCATCAGGGAAATCGCTGATAAGGTCATCGACACATCTTCCTTTTCCATCCATGACTTGCGGCGGATCATTCAGCGCAAATGGAACAGTACCCACGAGCGGCTTCGTAGCATCAAGGTCAATCTCATTTCCTTCGGGTTCAAATACGGCGTCCCCCGCGAGGCGGATCTCGTCTTTGATCTCCGTTTTCTCCCCAATCCCTACTTCGTTGAAGAGCTGCGCCCACAGACGGGAAAAGAGAGCGCCATAGCCGAGTATGTTTTCAGTGAACCTTCGGGTAAAGAATTCAAAAAACGGCTTATTGATTTTTTATCTTTTCTTCTGCCCCTTTACGATGCTGAGGGGCGCTACCGCATCACAATCGCCTTAGGATGTACGGGGGGGAAACACCGTTCCGTGGCGATGACTGAGGCACTCATGCGGGCACTCAAGCGGCAAGACTATACTGTTTCCGTGGAGCATCGGCATATGGAGCTCGGCTGATCCGCTCGTTTGGGATTTGCTTTTTCCGCTTCGAGGCATTAGAGATACGGCTGTCATACACATCAATGCCATAGGGAATGTGAACATGTTGCCTCTCGAAACCCTCGGAGCGTTTTTTGTTACCGCCATAGTGATGGGGCTGGCCCCCGGACCCGATAACATTTTTGTTTTAACCCAGTCCGCCCTGTATGGCTTTCGGGCCGGTATCGTGACCACGTTAGGGCTGATGACCGGGCTCTTCGGGCATACGGCAGCCGTTGCCCTCGGCGTTGCGGCACTGTTTCAAACATCCGAGACGGCCTTTACAGTCCTGAAATGTGCAGGGGCGGCCTATCTGCTGTATCTGGCATGGCTTTCTTTCCGTAGCGGTGCCTCCAGGGCATGGCTGGAGCAAAGTACCTTTCCCGGATACTGGGCCCTGTACCGGCGGGGTGTGATCATGAACATTACCAATCCCAAGGTCACGCTTTTCTTTCTCGCCTTCCTCCCACAGTTTGCCAAGCCGGAACTCGGGAATGTCCCGCTTCAGATCGTCACCCTTGGCCTCCTCTTCCAGCTCGCTACGCTGGTCGTCTTCGGAGGTGTTTCATTCCTTGGCGGCAGGCTTGCCGAATGGTTCAACGCTTCCATCAGGGGGCAGATCATCCTCAATCGGATCACAGCCTGCATCTTCACCGCATTGGCGCTCCTGCTTATCTTCTCTTCCAGATGACAAAAAGCCCCGCCATGTGGGGCTTTTCTTCTTTGTAGCTCTGACTAGAGAGCTAAAAACCGCTTGATATTGCGGTAAAAAATATTCCCAAGAGCGCTCTCCGGCAATCCACAGACTTCCGTCCGCAGCATTTCCACCCGGTAATGATGGAACGGCGCGTCGCTCCCCCAGAAAACCCGTTCGCTGCCGACCGTATTGTAGGCCTCGCGGATTTTGGTGTGCATGGGCATGCCCGACGTTTCGAGGTACACGTTGTCGTGTTTCTTGGAAAGATCAATGGCGGCCTGAATGTAGATGCCGTTTCCATGCCCCATGTGCACCATCACGATCCGTACTTTTGGAAAATCTTCCGCAAGCTGAATGATGCTGTGGGGAAGGGAAAAAGGTGGATGCCCCGAATGGATGAATACGGGCAAATCCATCTGTTGCGCAACTTCCATCAGAGGATGCACCACGGCGTCATTAGCCGTAAAGGCATTGAGAAGAGGATGCAGCTTAATCCCCTGAAAACCGTGCTCCCGGACTTCGCGGACGACCGTTTCGACAGCCTTGTCCCCTTCGTAGGGATTGGCCCACGTAATCCCCACAAAACGATCGGGGAAACTTTCACAGCCTGCTCCACCACCGTATTGTCCATATAGCTCACAACGGACTTTTCGATACCGTACTGATCCATCTCGGCGACCATCTGCTCGTCCGTATACCCTACGTCGGCCCACCCGCCGAAATAGCCCACATGCGAATGCGCGTCGATCTTTTGCATCATGCCCTCCTCAAAAGGATACCGCCCGACGGCGTTTCATGTGACCTACGCCCGCCAGGAACAACGGTCAAGTAAGTCTCCCCTTCTCATCCGTCCGGCTGGACTCACCACTCTTTTTCGCCTACACTTCTTCCCTGTGCCTCTGTCCAAAAACTGCCGAGCCTTGTCCCGGGAATCAACCAGAGAAGTTCTGCCATGCACGAAATGTCTGTCGTTACAAGCCTGTTATCCATTGTCCGCGAAGAGATGGAAAAGCATGACGTCCATCGTCTGCTGCTGGTACGGGTACGATATGGAGCACTCTCCAACATCGTCCCGGAAGCCCTTTCCTTTGCCTTTGAGGCGCTTACGGCGGGAACCGACTTCGAAGGCGCTGTGCTGGAAACCGAAGAGGTTCCCATCACTCTCAAGTGTTCCCAATGCGGACATACTTTCCCTGCCGTCAAGGGAGAGCATTTCTTTGCGCCGTGTCCAGCCTGCGGCGAGCAATACGGGCATTCAATGGAAACGGGCCGCGAGCTGTACGTCCAGCATATCGAGGCGGAATAAAGGAGCTTATTGTGGAAATACCTGTTATTCGTAATGTTCTTGAAGCCAACGGAAAGCTGGCGGCAAGCCTGAAAGAGCAGTTCGCCAAACACGGCATCCTTGCCCTGAATCTCATAAGCTCTCCCGGTGCGGGCAAGACGTCTCTGCTGGAGCGTACGCTTACGGATCTGGCTTCCGAATTTCGCATGGCCGTCATTGAAGGCGACCTCCAGACGGACAACGACGCACGCCGCGTCGCCGCCACCGGAGCCAAGGCCGTGCAGATCAATACGGACGGCGGCTGCCACCTCGACAGCAACCTTGTCATGGAAGCTCTAGGTGCTTTCGATCTGAACGAGATCGATATCCTGTTCATCGAAAACGTAGGGAACCTCGTTTGCCCCGTCGAATTCGATTGCGGCGAAGACGCCAAGATCGCCCTGCTCAGCGTGACCGAAGGCGACGACAAGCCTGAAAAATACCCTCTCCTTTTCAACCGTGCCAGTGCGATGGTCCTCAACAAGATCGATCTCCTGCCCTATGTAGATTTCGATGTAGAGGTTGCCGCCCGCCATGCCCGCCACCTCAATGCGGATCTGGCCCTCTTTGAGGTTTCTTGCCGCACGGGCGAAGGGCTCGAAAAATGGTACTCTTGGCTGCGCCAAGCGGCGAAAGCCAAAAAGGGCGCTTGAGCATCCCGTTTTTGGGATCATAAGATCAAAAAAAGCCTCCCGGATTTCGAGAGGCTTTTTTTGCATCAACGATCTATGCGTTACATATGGACGTGCACGCCGAAGGCATGGTTACCGACAGGCAGCAGCGGGGGGAGTTGAAGGCGCTTGAAGGCACTCCTGCGCATAAGGGCTTGCACACGATTGACGTCTTCAGGCGTGACGCCGGGCAGATCAATATCCTCAGCCCGCTTCGATTCTTCAATCAACGCATGAAGGATCGAATCCAGCACATCGTACTCGGGCAAAGAATCCTGATCCTTCTGGCCCGGGCGCAACTCCGCCGACGGCGCCTTATCGAAGATGTTCTGAGGAATGGCGCACATCCCTTCGCGCTCATTGAACCATTGCGCGAGCTGGTACACTTCCGTCTTGTACAAGTCGGCAATGGGTGCCAGACCGCCGCAGGTATCCCCATACATCGTACAATACCCGGCGGCCACTTCGGACTTGTTCCCCGTAGCCAAAAGCATCCAGTGGAATTTGTTGGAAAACGACATCATGACCACGCCGCGGATGCGGGACTGGATGTTCTCTTCAGTGACATCCCGTTCCCTTCCGGCAAAGGCGGGGGCAAGCGCTTTTTCAAAGGCTTCCATCATCGGCGAAATCGGAACCGTGAACGTTTCCATCCCCAGATTGGCGGCCAGTACCTCGGAATCGGTAATGCTTCCCTCACTCGACCACGGGGACGGCATCATCACCCCGTGCACGTGATCCTTGCCCAGCGCGTCGACGGCAAGCGCCGCGACAAGTGCGGAATCCATGCCCCCGGAAAGGCCGAGAACGACATCCGTGAAACCGTTCTTCCGAACATAATCGCGGATACCGGAGGTCAGCAGTTCCCAGACCGATTTCCAATCCTTGGCAGGGATGCTCGACATTATTTCAACCTCGACTTCAAGATATCGCCCATGGCATATACCTTGCCGCTCGGCTGCCCTGGCAACCAGCTCGCGGCACGCAGCGCGCCCTGAGCGAAGTTTTCCCGCGAGTGCGCGTGGTGCGTCACCTCAATGCGCTCTCCGGGGCCCATGAAATAGACGGAATGCACGCCGACCACATCACCGCCGCGGATGGCCTGAACGCCGATTTCCTTCTTGGGGCGCTCTCCGATGATGCCTTCGCGGTGGTAGCAGGCAACATCCTTGAGGTCCCAATCCCTGGCCGAAGCCAAAGACTCGGCGAGGCGCAACGCCGTGCCGCTGGGGGAATCCTTCTTGCGGTTGTGATGCAGCTCGACCATTTCCAGGTCATAATCCGGGCCGAGCATCTGCACGAGTTCGGGCAACAGTTCCAAAAGGACATTGACACCGACGCTCATGTTCGGGGACCAAAACACCCGTCCGTTTTGGGCGATTGCATCCAGCTCCGCCTTTTGCTCCGGGGTGAAGCCCGTCGTCCCGATGACGATAGGGTTGCCGTTCTTGACGGCGCACCGGGCATTGGCAAGGCTCGCTTCCGGTGCCGTAAAATCGATCACGACGGCCCCCGGAACCTGCGGGTACACGACTTCGGGATCCGTTCCGGCGAGGCATCCCCAATGGGCCAGCGCGTCCAGCCTTTCCGGACGTTCCAGTACGGCCGCAAGCGTCATGCCCTGCTCTTTCGCAAGATTGGCAATGGTCGTACCCATGCGCCCGGAAGCGCCCATCACGATAATAGAAAGACTCATTTTCCCCACCCTCTTTCCTTATTCAGAATCCTGTGCCGCGTTTTCGGAAGAAGACGCCGTCACCTCATTGTCCGCCTGCAACAGAGCCAGAAAGCCGGCTTCGTCTACGATGCGGATGCCTAATGTCTGGGCCTTTTCGCGTTTGGAACCCGGTTCATCCCCAACGACCAGCAGATTCAGCTTGCGGGAAACGCTGCCCGCGATTTCCGCACCTGCGTTTTCCGCCATCTGCTGCGCCTTTGAGCGGGGAATGGACAACGATCCGGTGAAGAGGATCTTCTGCCCGGCGAGCGGTCCCACAGGCACGGAGGCCACCGTCGCCTCCTGACGCACAGGCCACAGCCCAAGCTCCCGCAACCGCGCCAACAAAGCCACGTTGGGCTCATCGTCAAAAAACGCCTTGATGGAACTTGCCACTTCCGGGCCGATGTCAGGCAAATTCTGCAATTCTTCAGGGCTCGCCGCTCTCAGCACGTCCATGTCAGCGTACGTCGCCGCCAATGTTTTCGCCGTCTGCTCACCCACATGCCGGATGCCGAGCGCGCAAAGAAGACGCTGCAACGTCGCTTCTTTTTTAGCCCGATCCAACGAATCCACAAACTTGGTGGCGAGTTTTACACCCATCCGCTCATAATGCAAGAGCTCGTCAACCCTGAGCGTAAAGAGATCGGCAGGCGTTTTGACCCGTCCCGAAGCGACAAGCAGTTCGATCCAGCGCTGGCCGAGCCCTTCGATGTCGAGTCCGGCCTTGGACACGAAATGCGCCAACGATTGCCGGATCATGGCGGGACAGGAAACATTCACGCATCGCCAAGCCACTTCCCCTTCCAGACGGGACGCGGCCTGACCGCAGGACGGGCATACATGGGGGAAAACGAAAGGCTGCGAATCCGGGGCACGTTCCGAAAGTACGGCCCGCACCACTTCGGGGATGACATCCCCGGCGCGCTGGACCACCACACGATCGCCGATTCTGACGTCCCGATTGCGGATTTCATCCTCATTGTGGAGGGTTGCCCGGCTGACAAGCACACCGCCGACGTTCACCGGCTCCAATTCGGCCACCGGGGTCAGAACCCCCGTCCTCCCCACTTGAACGGTAATATCCAGCAACAGGGTCGTCGCCTGCTGCGCCGGAAACTTCCACGCAACGGCAAACCGTGGGGCCCGCGCCGTATAGCCCAGCGCCTCTTGTGCCTCAAGGTCATTGAGCTTCATGACCACGCCGTCGATCTCGTACGCCAGCGACTCCCGTTTTTCACTCAACGAAGCGTAATAAGCTTCCACTTCTTCGGAACCCCGGCAGAGGCGGCCTCCGGGCGGCGTCTCGAACCCAAAGTCACGTAGCCGTCCCATGACCTCCTCATACGTACTCCACGGCTGTACCCCACCGAACCGGACATCCCCAAACCCATACGCCAAAAACCGCAACGGACGGGACGCGGTAACCGAGGTATCCAGCTGGCGTATGGAGCCAGCCGCGGCATTGCGCGGATTGGCAAATGTCTTGAGATTTTCCTTCCGCAGTCGCTCATTGAGCAAGGCGAAATCCCTTCTGCGGAAAATGACTTCCCCCCGCACTTCCAGACGCTCAGGGGCATCGCCGTGCAGCACTTTGGGCAAGTTGCGCACCGTCTGCATGGCCTCCGTCACGAGTTCGCCGACTTCGCCGTCTCCACGCGTCAGTGCTTCGACAAACCGCCCGTTCTCATACACAAGCTCAAGGGCGAGGCCGTCCATTTTCGGATCACACCAAAAAGCATGCTCAAGCCCTTCCTGGGCGTTGTCCAGGCGCTTGAGAAAGCCCTGCCACTCCTCCGCATCGAACACGTTGTCCAGGCTGTACATCCGCCGCGTATGGGCCTTGGTTTCCAGCGACGACAACACCTGTCCGCCGATCCTGTTCGTCGGAGAATCGGGCGATCTCCATTCGGGATGCCGCTCTTCCAGCCTCAGAAGTTCCTGAAAGGCGGCATTGTATTCGTCGTCGGTAATTTCCGGTGCATCCAGCGTATGATAGCGATGATTATGGTAAATCACGAACGCACGGAGCTCTTCCAGACGTTTTTTATCTGCATCCTCGACCAGAAGGGATTGCAGCGTCCCTTGATTCATGGCGTCATCCTTCGTTGCCCCGCTGCCGAGGCTAAGCAATCAAAAACTGTTCCCGAAGCTGCTTGATGCGATCCCGCAAGGCAGCCGCCTTCTCGAATTCCAGATCCCGGGCGGCATCGCGCATCTCGCGCTCAAACTGCTTCAAATACCGGGCCACGTTCTGGGCCGTGATGTCCGCGGATGCGGAAGCCGCCGCAGGCTGTTGAGCCTGTTTGCCCCGTCCCCGCTTTCCCTTTCCTTCACTTGAGGAGGTGTACAGGGAGTCAAAAGGCGTGGCAAGCGGCTTACTGATGGTCGTCGGCGTAATGCCGTGCGTTTCGTTCCAGTCCTGCTGCTTCGCGCGCCGACGGGCCGTTTCGCCCATAGCCGCACTCATGGACGCCGTCACCGTGTCCGCATACAGCAAAACCTTTCCGCCGGCATTACGTGCCGCCCGTCCGAACGTCTGGATAAGCGATCCGGTGGACCGCAAAAAACCTTCCTTATCCGCATCCAGGATAGTGACAAGGGAAACTTCGGGAATATCCAAGCCTTCGCGCAGCAAATTGATGCCCACCAGCACATCGAACTCACCCGCCCGCAGGGCTTTGATGATGGCCATGCGTTCCATCGTGTCGATGTCCGAATGCAGATAGCGGGCCGCGACGCCCATCGCATTCAGATATTCGGTCAAGTCCTCGGCCATGCGCTTGGTCAGCGTCGTGACCAGCACGCGCTCATGCTTTTCCACACGGGCCCGGCATTCCCCAAGCAGATCATCGATCTGCCCCTTTACGGGGCGGACCTCGACTTCGGGGTCAAGCAAGCCTGTCGGGCGGATGATCTGTTCCGCCACGATCCCCTGCGAACGCTCCAGTTCCCATTTGCCCGGCGTTGCCGAAACATAGACTACCTGGTTCAGCCGTTCCAAAAATTCATGAAATTCCAACGGCCTGTTATCCAAAGCGGACGGAAGCCGGAAGCCGAAATCCACCAGCGTCGTTTTCCGGGAACGGTCTCCCTTGAACATGCCGCCGACCTGCGGAATACTGATATGGGACTCGTCGGCGAACAGCACAAAATCATCCGGAAAATAGTCGAGCAAGGTGGCTGGGGGATCTCCCTCCTTGCGGCCATCCAGATGCCGGGAATAGTTCTCGATGCCGGTGCAGTAGCCCAATTCCTGCATCATTTCCAAATCAAGCTGCGTGCGCTGCTCCAGGCGCTGCGCCTCAACCAGCTTGTTCTGGGACTGGAAAAGGCGCAGCCGCTCCCCAAGCTCGTCCCGAACGTCAGACATGGCCCGTTCCAAGTTATCCCTGTCCGATACGTAATGGCTTGCCGGGTAGATGACAGTTTTCCCGATATTCCCCAAGATTTCACCTGTCAGCGGGTCGATCTCCCGGACGGCTTCAATCTCGTCTCCGAAAAATTCCAGACGCAAGGCGCGTTCGTGCTCATACGCCGGAATCACTTCCAGCACGTCGCCGCGAACCCGGAACGTTCCCCGGTGAAAATCCATATCATTGCGTTGGTACTGAACATCCACAAGCTTGGTGATGATAGCGTCCATGCTGACACGCTGACCGACCTCGACCGGAATGATCAAACGTGCATAGTATTCCGGAGAGCCAAGGCCGTAGATACAGGACACGGACGCGACAATGATAACATCCCGGCGTGTCAGCAGGGCATGGGTAGCCGCGTGCCTGAGCTTGTCGATATCGTCATTGATGGCCGAGTCCTTTTCAATATACGTATCGGACGCGGGAACATAGGCTTCCGGCTGATAATAGTCGTAGTAGCTGACGAAATATTCAACGGCGTTTTCCGGAAACAACGCGCGGAATTCATTGTAAAGCTGTGCTGCCAGGGTCTTGTTCGGGGCAAGCACCAGCGCGGGCCGATTGACCTGAGCGATGACATTGGCCACGGTGAAGGTCTTCCCCGATCCAGTAACACCAAGCAGGACCTGATCCCTGACGCCCGCTTCGATGTTGGAAGCGAGCTGCTCGATAGCCGCAGGCTGATCGCCTGTGGGGAGGTATTCGGTCCGCAGCTTGAAAAGTGGAGTTTCGGTTGTATTCATAGGTGTTAAATAAGCGTCTCTTCCCCCGCAGGCAAGAGGAATCATCGTTGGAGCTCACCTTACATGCCAGCTGCGGTTTTTCCCACTCTCAGTTATCCGAATCCACCGTGCCCTCCCCTTTTCGGTCATAACTGTTTGCGGGGTCAGTATTGTCGTCTTCCCTTGCATGGGATAAAACGAAAAAAGCCACTCACCAAAGGACCGTTTTTTCGAGCCTTCCCTCTCACCTTGTTCTGGAGCTACACGGATGCAAAAGGATTTTTTGCAAACATAGGATTGATTGCCTTTTTCTAGCTCTTTCTGCAATATACAACCTCTTGCAATCACAGCATTCCAATTTGTACAGGCTTTGTTGTGATATGCGCGTCTGGTTAGTTGTTCAGTTAGCATTTCTGATCTTGGGTTAGCAAAAGGTAAGCACAAATGGCCATCCGTGAGAAGACTAAGTACACCGGCGTATACGTCCGCACAAGCACAACGAGACGCTATCAGGGAAAGCCTGATGCCTGTTTCGAGTTTACCTACAAGGCCGATGGCAAGCTGATCTGGGAAAAAGTCGGCTGGAAGAGCGAGGGCTATACCGCTGTACTTGCCAGTGAACTCCGTGCTGAACGCATCCGCCAGTTTCGACATCCAGAGATGTTTCCGAACACAGCTAGAACTCCGATCCTCACGTACGGTCAGGCGTGGAAAATTTTCAGCGAAAAACGCCTCCCATTCTTGAAGAGCGGCAGTCAACGGATACTTAAATACCACTACGCCATGCATATCGAGCCCTTTTTTGCCAATACGCCTTTGCACAAAATCACGAGCCTTGAACTTGAAACCTTCAGGGCGACGCTGATGAAAACCACAACCATTCACCGTACTGACAGGGGGAAAAGCTATACTCTGGGGCGTACTCTTGCACCTTCTACCATCAAATCCATCTTGATGGACATGCTCAACGTATTCAGACGCATGATCGAATGGGGTATGTATTCGGGGCAGGTTCCCAAAATAAGCCAAATCCCGGTTGATAATGCGAGACAACGCTTTCTTACGCCTGTCGAAGCGGATCGCCTGCTCGGGGTACTCGAAATCCTTTCCTGCCGCGTGTATCGTGTTGCGGTCATTTCTCTGCACACAGGTATGCGTGTCGGTGAAATTCTGCGTATGCGCGGGCAAGACTTGGACTTTGAGCACCATCTGATCTACATCGACGGGAAAACGGGCAGGCGCGAGGCGTTCATGGACGAAACGGTTTCCAATCTGTTGCAGAGCATCGTCCCATCCCGAAATGGAGACTTCTTTTTTACGACAAACCAAGGTGCTGCGCCTCACCCCACTTCTCTGAGCAAGACCTTTACCAAGGCCGTAAACATCCTTGGCCTGAACGACGGCGTTACCGATCCCCGCTTCAAAGTGGTGATCCACACGCTTCGCCATACGTTCTGTTCGTGGCTGGCCAGCCAGAATGTCCCCCTTTACACCATCGGCAAGCTGGTGGGACATGCAAACCTGCGCTCGACGCAACGGTACGCCAAACTCACCGACGACGCCAAATGGGATGCCTTGAAGCTCATTGAAAAAACAGCCAAGTCTATTCATCATACGTCCTGACCTTTCTGGCTTCCATGTACTTGTCCAAATCTCGGCGGGCATACAGCACTTTGGCTCCGTCCTTAATGAATATCGGGCCTTTCCCTTCGCTGCGCTTACGTTGCAAGGTTGCTACAGGGGTACTGCAATAAATCGCGGCGGCCTTCTCGTCCATGTACTCGCAGTATGGGACGGACGCCAGCCGGATGAACGGCTCCAGTTCCGTCCGTAAGGCCCGGATGATGTCCCCGCCGACTCCGGGAGGCAACCCGTCATCCGGGATCATTGCGCGGCGGATAGCCGCTACGAGTTCTTCGGCCTGGTTCCGGCTCATGAATCCTCCATGCGTCCGATGAGCGCCGGGACGCGCACGGCTGTCTTGATGATGTCCTCGGCGGTGCGCCCGTCCTCGAACTTCTCGCCGGGGCTGATGCCCTGGATGCGGGGCTTCGAGAGCCCGAACCCCATCATGACCCGGCGCACGTCCGCCCTGCCCCGCCCGACGACGAGAAACCGCTCGTTGACGAGGTAAAGCGACGGCTTGCGGCCTTCGGGCTTCGGGCCGATGACGGCATCGCTCAGGCGCACGATGCCCTCGATGGCGTCTTCCTCATAGTCGGCTTCGCCTTCGGGGATGATCTCGTCATAGAGGGCTTCCACCCTCTCCTCCAGGTCGCGCATCCCGTCCAGCAGCTCCGGCCGCACGGCGCGGGCCACGGCCTCGCCCCTCGCGTCGCAGATCACCGAGCGGATCACGTCCCCGACATGGCCGAGGTGGGCGGGACGGCCCGGAGGCCATATCCCCGCCACCTCGCCCGTCAGCGCGGCGTGCAGCGCGCGCCGGACATGATCGGCGCACGGGAAGCCGCCGTGCAGCATCGCGTACAATTCCCCCGTCGTGTCCTGAACTGCTCTCGCGGCTCCATACAGCCCGGAATCCTCCGGCTCGGTATTGAGGATCGGATGGGCCAGAAACCACCCCAACGACGCGGCTCCGCCGACAAGCCTCCATGCCTCCCGCACCTCGGCGGGCGGCGTGTTGTACAAGCGGCACACCGCCGTTCTCGTGCAGCGTTCGGCCATGCCCGCGTGCCTATAGCCCCTCTTGCAGATGGGGCAGCAGTACGCCCCTGCGGGCTTCTTTTCCTTGCGAAACAGCTTCATCTCAACAATCCGGGTTTGCGTAGTACATGGGCATGGACGCCCTTTCGGTCTGGACGGGCCTTGCGCCTCGCGGAGCCTTCGGGCACCGCCCGCCGCGGAAACAGCTTTCCCGCGTCCCGCAATGGCGGGCCAGCATCCGGCAACGCATCCTCCCGCAGTCCACCAGTTCGGAGGCATGGGACTCAAGCCATGCCTCCGAGGATTCGGACGGCGAGACGGAGGGGCTACCCTTCCTGTCCCGACTCATGGCGGCATTCCCTCGCCATCCGGCGAAGGCGGCGCTTGCGGGCCACCTCCTGCCGGATGAACAGGCCGACGAAGCCGACGCCCATGACCGTCCCGGCAAGCCAGTGGCGGTACTCAACGAGCAGGTCGATCATTCCCCTTTCTCCTCCTTGCCCTCAGCGAGAGCCCGGATTTCTTCGGCGATACATTCCGTCACGCTCATCAGCCCCGCCCGGATGCGCTGCTCCAGCTCCGGCCCTGCCAGGCGAGCCAGCAGCAGCGTGGACGCGCTCGGAGGCAACGAGGCCGGAACCAAGAATTTGGAACCTCCGCCCGTCAGAATCCACGCAGGGTTCACGCCTTCGCGGGTCAAAAGGGTCAACAGCCACGCGGCAGGAATCATCATGCGCCGCTTGGCGTCGGAGATGGAACTCTGGCGGATGCCGAGATACGCGGAAAGCTCCGTCTGCGTCTTCATGCCGCAGACCTCGCAGATGCGGGCGTAGGCCGCGTCGAACTCATGCCGCTCCATCGTGGCCTCCTTCCGCCAAACGGCGTTCGATTTCGTCAAGGAACTCCCCGGCGCGAAGGACACGCTTGAGAGAACCAAAGGTCGGCAGTACCGTGAGGCGGCAGCCGTGCAGCCGATACTTGAACTGCTCCAAGTACGTCTCTGCCTCCTCATAGGAAAAGAAGACGGATTCTATCCGGCTGGTGAGCCGCTTCTCGCCGTCATCGCCTTCCTCTTCGATCCGACGCTCGATAGCGAACAGCGGGTCTTCGGCCAAGGTCATCTCAGTGGCCTCCACACGTTCGGGCCCCTTGCGGCGTTCACGGAGCATCACGAGCAACGACTCGTCCACGGGGAGGGCCGCACCACGCTCCAGCTTTGCGTGTTCGCTCCAGTCCAGCGGCATCATTGCACGCCCCCGTCCTGCTTGAGAGCGTCCATTCTCTCAAACAAGTTTTGTATCCCCTTGCTAAAACAATAAAGCATATCAACCCGATTAAGCTCACCCTTTGCAATGAGGCATGTGTGATCACCCTCATCCGTGAAGCCGATCAGGATGGCCGCAAAACCATTCATGTTTTTCTGATTGGCAAACTTCCGCAACGCTTCGTCGATGTGTTCGATATCCGACTGGTTGATGACGCTCATGCTTCCTCTCCTTCGGTTCCGGTGACTTCAACGAAAATGGCCTTTTTCTGGCGGATGAACGATTCGGGGATGTAGTCCTCATGGCAGACGGCGCATCTCGGACAGCGCCATCCGATCTTGATGACGCGCTGGCCTTCCTTCTCAGCCCACTGATACAGATCAGAGTGTCCGCTCAGGGTGGCCTCCGACTTGGAGAGGAAACGTTCAAGCTTCACCAATACCCCGGCCTCAATCAGCGAGGGGAGCCTTTCGCCATATTCATAGGGAGACATACGTGTCGTCGGACAGGCTTCCTTCATCAAAAGGGTCCTGCCGGGCCAGTCCTTTTTGTACTTCGGGATGGCGCATTCACGGATTTTCAGGCTCATACGTCCTCCAACTCGTCTTCCCGGACGACGAGTTCGAGGCCGGAAGTAAGTTCCACGCAATACCCGTCGCCTTCGTAGCCGATGATCGTCACCCACGAGTAACCGCGATAGGGAGTCACGAGGCGGGCGCTGTCTCCGATGACGTACCTCATGCCGCAGCCCTCCCCATGAGATCCTTCATGCGCCCCCCATGCGGAAAGAGCGCCCTGAGCAGCGACAGCAGCGCCGCAAGCTCTCCCTTCGTCGCGCAGCGCAGGACAATGCCGTTGCCGCGATTGACAAGCCTTGCCTTGCCCGTGTAGATTTCATTTCTGTCCATTTGAGTAGCCCTCACTGGATGTTGTGCCCTCGGCGTTGTTCGTAGCAACTCCGGGGGCGTTCTTTTACGCCCTGCCCCGATCCCGGGCCTCCGCCTCGTCGATCTGGAACAGCAGGGCCAAAATGTCGCCCACGGCCCTGTAGCCGAGCCGGGCGAGTTCCCTTCTTTCCTCGCTGGTGATGATGTTGTCCTCCAGCGCCTTCGCCGTGCCGACCATCATGTCCCCGAACGACTTCACCGAGGCCATGCACTGGCCATGCACCGGATGCGCGGCGTCCGACACCGGGAGGAAGTCGACGTACACCCCGCCGAGGGAGCGGGCCATCTCGTGCAGCGGCTCCGTGGAGCCCGCCAGCCGCATGAGCGGTATCAACAGATTCACGTCGAACTTGTGCGTGTCCCGCAGGGGCGAAAGCTCGGACATCAGCGTGTTGTAGGAACGCCCGAGCCGATAGGCGATCTGTTCCGCCGAGAGCCCCGACGGGGCGTGCTTGGCAAGCCGCTGGCAGACTGCCCCGATATTCGGAGTGCCTTCTTTCATGCCAAACTCTCCTTTCCGTTTGCGTGATTCCGGTGGGATACCGGGCTAAACTTGACTGCCACCGATGGGTGCGCCCACCAGGTTTCCCATCGGTGGCGTTCTGAACCACTCAGAACAATGTAATTAGCTAGTTATTAGTCACGAGACAGGGAAAACGTGGGATTCTCGGACGGGGGCCTGTTGGGATGTCACAGGGCTGTGGAAGTAGGTCTTCGGGGAATCCCAGAACACGCAGAGCCTTGTACCGCTCTACAGGAATCGTCTCACGTACTAAGAGCAGCCTCGCTCCCTGCGTCGAAACCCCAATCCGTTCACCTATTGCCCGGTATGTAATGTTGCGCTCCGTCATCCAGTCGCGCAGACGTTCAATTCTCGGCTGCGTCATTTTCGTTGCTCCTTTGATTAGGTTTTGCTATTGAGTTTCGTAGTTAGGTTTGTTTGTTGGCTTTACAACTTAGTTTCTTTGTTGAAATCAAATGTATTGAGATTTTCGATTAATGTCAATGAAAATCTCAATTTATAGGCAGACATTATGGAGCTTTTCAAACGCATAAAAGAAATTTCCAAGCATTTCACAAGTTCCGATAAGGCTCTCGCCGAAAAACTCGGTTTTAAACAAGCCACTTTTTCCGGTTACCTGAATGAAAAACGGCAGGATAATTTATGGCCCATTTTGCCTAGTATCCTTGAACTTTTTCCTTCTCTATCGCGTGACTGGCTTTATTTTGGCGAAGGTTCCATGTTTAAAGACAGAACCACCAGCGAAGAACCACCCTGCTTGGCACCATCCGCACCAGACCCCGTTCCAGCTGAGGATACCCGCGTACAGGAACTAGAGCGCGAAAACGCCGAGCTAAACGTGGAACTTCGCGGAGCCCTCAAAGAAATCCGGCGGCTGAATGAAGAAAAACGAGAATTGGAAGAACGTCTGAAATGTACGCCTGAGCTTCAGGACAATCGATTGGACAATCCTCAACATGCCACCTCGGACAGGCCTGCGAGTGGTGCTACCGAATGTGGTGTGTAGGGCCGTATCAATGAACGGCAGCCATCGAATGCGCTTTCCCGCGCTCTGCCTCACCATCGCGTTCCTTGCGCTATCACCCATACAGGCACAGTGCGCATCAGACGCCACAGAAGCCGTCCGGGAGGCCATAAGCGACCTGCTGGACGACTTCGACGGCTTCAAGGACTCGGAGATATTCCGGCGGTGCGTCTATGGGTGCGGCAGCGAGAATCCGGGCAAGGAATGGCGCGGCAGGATCAAGACACTCCAGCGTCAGGCCATGCCACGGGAGAACGTCCCAACCCGCCTCAAGGACGCCATAGGCGAACTGTGGCAGATGGGCCGAACCTACGCCCGAGGCAATGCCCGCAAAGCAGCCGAACTGCGCCAGCGCATCGAGGCGAACCTAAAGCATATTTAGCAGACGAGCTTCAAGTAACGAGGTGAGTACTATGGCTAAAATTTATTTAAATAAAGATGGCGTCCTTTTTACTCGTACTAAAAACCATGACGGACGATTTGTAACGCTTCATTTTTCACAAGATGTTATACCATTTATCATAAGAAATAATATACAATTATATCAAGAATTACCAAATAAATGGAAAGAAAATAGTTCCATACTTGATTATATATTTACATTAAATAACGACGAAGATAAAAAAACTGCTTGTATATTTACAACAAAATGTCCGATATGTAGCAATACTGTTTATTTCTATGAGAATGAACTTGGAAGTAAAGTTTTTTTCGATACTCTTGGTCCAGAATGGAAAAAGCACCCATGCATAGAATATTCTGATAAACAAAAAAATTGGTATAAGTATACGCACAACGACGCTGTTATTATTCACACAAATAGTCTACGACAAATCCGAAAACAAGAACAAAAAGACAAACAACTCGTCCATAAAACTGTTTATACTAAATGCCCTAAATGTGGAAAAGAGTGTTTTTATAACCATTACAAAAAGATAAAAAACAAAGCAATCCTTTTAGAAAAATGTGAAAATGGAATTAAGATACACCAATGCAAAGATGAAACAATCTCTCAAAAAATAATGAAGTCAAGCCGTTTGGTTCATGAATTGAGAGGGAAAAATAAGGACGAAACACGTTCCCAAAAGCGCTTTGGCAGTGACAAATAAAGAATCAATTAACAGAGAGCTCCAAAGGCTTTCTGCTCACTATGCTTCTGCCGCTACTTCCACGGCGGGGTCGGGTTCTTTCGGGACCAGAGGCCTCGCCGCGCTTCTTTGGTGTCCCGCTCCAGTTTCTTTCGGCCTCCGCTCACCTATCAAGGGAGGAAAGGCACTATCTCTTCCAAGAGGATATCCATTCAGCGTTTGACCTTGTGACTATAACGATTTTCTGATAATCTCATGCAAATATCGTTTGTTTGGTATTCGATTTTATGAGGAAAAACGGGAACAGGAAGAACGTCTGAAAGCATCATCCGCGTTTCTGAAAAACGAGAGGGGGAAGAAGGGGATGGCTCAAGATCCAAAAGCTGTTGGCGCGAAAATCAAGGCGCTGCGGGGAGATCGACTCCAATTTGTCGGAAAGGAAGTTGGGGCGTTGCCGGGAATATTGCATGATGGTGAAGACTTGCGTGCCATTGGTTCCGGCCTTATCGGCCCGAAAAACCACTTGCTTGTTGTCACCGACAAGCGTGTGCTTATTCTTTATAAAGGCAAGGATATTGAAGTCCAATCCTTTTCTCCCGAACAAGTCGGAGAATATTCTTTCCATAAGAACCTCCTCAGCAGCGATCTAACCGTCTTACTGGCAGGGAACACCGTAAAAATAGGCGGTCTGGACAAGGGGCATGCACAAGCAGCGGCAGCGGCACTCAAAGAACTTGCCGATGCGCTTCTTCCTGTGACCGAAGAAAACTCATCCGACGACACACTGACCCGCCTTGAGCGCATCACATCCTTGAGGGACAAAGGCGCCCTGACAGAAGAAGAGTTTGCAACGCAAAAAAAGATTATCCTGACGGGCGTTGCGCCCTCACGGAGTGACGCGGCCCAACCTGCCGTCCCGCCCGTACCAGAAAAAGAAAAGCCGAAAGAAAAGCAATCAGCGCAGGAGGAACCTCCCGCGCAACCGGATGTACAGGTCACTGCTCCTCAGACTGCCCCGGCATCTCCCCGAAAAAGTGGATGTCTCAAAAAGGTGGGATGGGGCATCCTTATCCTGCTGGTCATCTTGTATTTCTTAGGTAAATCCAACGAAAAGGACGCACAACCGCCAACCGGGACGACCGAACAACAAGCTCCGAAGCAGTCAGAACCTACCCTTTCCGCCGAACCTGCGAAAAAGGCCCCTGCCCCGGCGGCGACGGTCGCTGAATATGACCTGTTGCCCTATTCCTACCAAGGCCGTGAAGACATCTCGACGGCCAAGCGACGCCGCGGCCGGGTATCTCTTGTCCTCAACGATACGGATGAAACAGTTTCGCGTGAAAAACTCGCCGCGACATGCATGGCTGCGGCAAAACACTACGCGAAGGAGTTCAACCTTCCGGTACTGGCCGTGATCCTCTATGACCAACCTGGGACGAACTGGGAACATGTGCAGCTTGCAAACTGTGACTATTCTCCAGACGGAGGGGGTTGGAGCGGAAGCCAGGGGTGGACGTGGGATCAGGTTATCGCCGCCGACAGAACGACGACGAAGACGGAAAGAGCCATAGGCCGACTCTGGACGCAGATGCGCGGGAAATATCAGTCCCCCGACGGAACGACAAATGAAGCGGCTTTGTCGAAGGCCATTGCCCAAAAACTCGGCATCAAAAGCAGCGAAGTACATTTGGCCTATCTTTTTCTTGAAGGTGTCCCTACCGACAAGCTGGAAGGCGTCCCCGCTCAAGGGCCGACAAAGCAGGCCGTCGTGGAGAGTAAAAGTGACCAGTGGTCAACGAAGACGCTCAAAACGGAACTGCGCGACCTGCTGAACGAGTTTGACGGATTCAAAGACACGTCAATCTTTAAGCAATGCGTGTTCGGGTGCGGTTCAAAGAACCCTGCAACCGTTTGGAATGCGCGAAGGGAAGCCATCTACGCACAGATGACCCCAAAACTGGACGCCCCGATACAGCTTAAAGCAGCTTTCGGAGAAATCTGGCAAATGGGCTACGCTTATGGTCGTGGTGAAATGAAGGACTATAAGCGTATCCGAAAAGAAGTAGAAGCAGCACTCAAGGCAAAATAAACTCAGCGGGGAGACAATAGTTGCCCACGCTACTTCTGTTTCTGCCGCCACTTCCACGGCGGGGTCGGGTTCTTTTGGGACCAGAGGCCCCGCCGCGCTTCTTTGGCGTCCCGCTCCAGCTTCTTCCAGCCGTTGCAGAAAGGGGCGTTGCAGAAGGCCGGATACGCCCATGCCTGACCCGCTTCCAGCATGTCGGCATTGAGCACCCTGTCCGTAGCCACCAGCGCGACCGTGCGACCGTATTTGTCGGTGCTCATCTTGATCACCTCAACGCCCTGCCCCGGTTGCACGAGAGAACGCAGGTGTTCGCGGGACTGCGGGCCGCCCTTCTGCTCCAGCTCTGGGGCGTCTATGCCGTAGAGCCGGATTTTTAACGGCGTCCGGACGTCGCCCATCGGCGCCACGGTCATCGTGTCGCCATCGTGGACGTCCAGTACCGTGCCGGGCCATGCATAGGCCGGGAGCGGAAACGCAAGGGCCACGATCAAAGGCATCACGCGAAACATGCTCACCTCACAAGCTCGAAATTCAAGAGCGGGAGGACTTGCCTCCCGCTTGGGTAGTCCCTCCTATCCTTTGACACCTTTTCACGGTCGCCGTCAAAGCCGACCGTGCCCTCCGCCCGCACCTAAGCGCCGTGCCCGCCTAGACTCTAGGGTTTCACCGGGGCTGATTGTCAATGAGCTACGGGAACCTTGAGTTCCGTTGGATATGGATATGCTATATTATTTAGCTTATGTCAATTCTGTTGCTAAAAAATTACGCACAAAAAAAGCCGCCAATCGGCGGCTCTGAAAAAAATAGTGTGCATTTTGACTCAACGATTCTCTTTATCAGCCTCCCCCCACAGGAGTAAAAGCTCTTGTGCGGGGTTCTTTCCCAACGCATGACAAATAGCGCAAAAATCACCTAACCGAAGGCGCAAGGGTTCATTACTGCTTCCCCTTGCGTTTCGTAAGCTATTTATTTTTTGTCGATAATTTTTCGCTTCGGGGAAAGCGAGTTCTCCCAGCTTCGCCTCGCTCAATCCCGCTTCCTTTCTGAACCTGTCGATCAATGCTATGGCTTTTCTCTCGATTTCCACGATGCTGACCTCTTTCATGGCGGCACTCCTTTGCCTCAGAATACCACGGCAAAGTTTAGCACAGCCATACTTTTACAACCCTTTCGAAATACTAAAATATATAGCATTTATTGGTTGCGATACAAGCATCATTTTTTGCATAGAAAGACCGATTCATGAGATGCGAAAAGCCCCCGGAGATTTCCGGGGGCTTCTTTGCGGTATATCGGCGGTGAAGATACGCAAGATTATACAATGAGTGCCGAAAGACAACTTACAGTCTCAGCCAGATCTGAAAGACTGCCTCCCCAAAAACAACGTGCTTGTCGGAAACGCACACATTGCTTTACCCTTCCTGGTTATCCAGAGCCCCCGAAGGTCCCCAAATGGGTTCCGTACCCGTTGAGTCAAAGACGAGTTGCAGCCCAAAAAGCCTCTGCCGTTTTTGAGGATCTAAAAATCTTGCTAGTACGCTTTGATATGAACGATGATAAGCGTAAAACCTATCTAAAACGGTCCTGTCCAGATTTTTAAAGAAAACCGGATCATTGCAAAAAGAAAATGCTCCCCCCCACCCCTTGAGCAAATTATTAACATTAAGCACTGTTTTTATATAAGATTTCTCCAGAGGAATATCGAGCTTTGAATTATTCATTTGAGCAATGCTTTCTTTAAAGCATTCATCAATTTTTCTAATTAAATTCTTACGAGCTTTATCTAATGGTCTTACTCGACCTTTTTCAATAGAACATCCTAAAAATTCAATAGGAGATCTTCTTACATCGCCAGACATTGCTTTTGTACCAGGCTCTTTCAGCTTGTAAACTCGTAAACCTTTTTTATCTAATATTTTACTCGCTTTTCTAAAAGCTTTAAGCAGTTTAGACTGGTGTTTACCAAGAATAATAAAATCATCAATATAACGGATACATCTTATTCCATCTAAAGTGTTCATCTCTTCATCGAATTCTGACAGAAATATATTTCCGTACAAAGGAGACAAACAACATCCTTGTAGAACACCGATCTGATCTTTTGGGAATAAATTTATATGACTTTGGATTATTTTGTGTGTCGAATTAATAATTTCACATCGAAGTGAATCTTCTATTAAATCATTTATTGTTTCATCATGGAGAAGTGAAAATATAACGCGATTTGTTTCTTGACGATTAATATTTTGAAAAAAATCAGATATATCCGATGTAATATAATAATTATATCCTTTTTGAATACACTTACTTACTTCTATCAAAGCCTCTTTCACTCCACGCTTTTCAATGCCTCCAAAACTATTTTTATTATTTACCCGTTTTTTTATTTTGGGGTTCGACCATAAAATATCCAAAATAGCCCGTTGTACAATTCGTGAAGCTATAGGAGCCACGGCCAAAGGACGTGGATTTTTACCTGGCCGGGGAAGTAAACGAGCATAAACCCCCTTAAAGACGAAGGCATCTTCATTTAATGCACGTTCAATCTCACGGAGATTTTGAATAGAATTTTGATCGAACTCTTTTGCAAGACGAGAAATTTTAGATGAGGCAGACTGCAAAGCACTTTGACGTACAACACGCCATGCTTTGTTCAGATTAGCAAGATTTGAAAGGCGGGAACGAAGGCTATCGTCTGTGGGGGGCATCACCGGTGAACCTAACCCGTCAGAGGCACAACCTTCATCTCCTGAATGATTCCCAGTGGTCACTGAGCGATCATCAACTACGCAGCTTGTCATCACCGATATGCCGAACTCAACGCTTAACGAGCCAGACACATGCGGCGACACTGCCAGGAGGAGCCAACAAAGAAATCCGCAAAGAAGGTTGAAACGCTTTGCGCTGTTGGCACGTTTTTGCAGGGGAGATTAATCGCGGTCATTTCTATTTCTCCTTGCTGGATAGTAGCTTTTTCGCGCGTACCGTCAACCCTGCGCGCACCCCCGCGCTCGTCCTCATGAAATTAAAGCTACCGACCGCCCGGTGATTCCCCAGACTATAGGCTACGGTCAGCTTCACTGACGGGTTACAGGGGGAGTATCCTGAATGATTCCCAGTGGTCACTGAGCGATCATCAACTACGCAGCTTGTCATCACCGATATGCCGAACTCAACGCTTAACGAGCCAGACACATGCGGCGACACTGCCAGG